>Ga0222628_1000101_pt1 | contig 41312 bp, 57 predicted proteins | sample AntAcemetageno95_FD_179860 | JGI IMG/M metagenome (GOLD analysis project Ga0222628, IMG submission 179860) | Saline water microbial communities from Ace Lake, Antarctica - #95 | ecosystem: Environmental > Aquatic > Non-marine Saline and Alkaline > Saline | place: Antarctica: Ace Lake | collected...
GCTGGCGATACAATCACAGATGTGAATGCAGCAGCTATGACTTTAATATCTGGAACAACTGGTCAATATTTCTATGCTTGGGCAGTTGCTGATGATGCTTATGAAGGATCTTATTTAGTAACTTATAGTGGAACTGTTACAGGAAAAGTTGTTACTGCTACTGAATCAATTACTGTTTTAGATAGTGGAACAACTCCTGGAGTGTCTACAACTTATTATGCTACAACTTTACAAATTACTAGATTTGCAGGTATTGGTGTTGAAGTTCAAAAAGAAAATCTAGGAACCGGAGACGGAACTGAAGACTCTTATGATACTGAAAACGGAAGTATTGTTGCAGATTCCTATACAGTATATTATGGGACTTCAAATGATTTAACAGAATTAACAGAAACTGACGATTATATTCTATCAAAAGATGACGGAAGAATATTGTTAACTGGTCCAGGAGTTACAAAAGTAAGTGGTTCAGTTATTTATATTGATTATACTTATTCTCCAAAACAATCAGATACAATCTTGGCTTCATATCTTCCAATGGCAAGTGCTGAAGCTGATAAACTTACTGCTAACTATTGGGGAGAAGTTAAAACTTCATACCAATACTTTGACGGATATGCTTCCGGTTATGTTCATACTGATGCTCCTTTTGGAACTCAAATGGCAGACCAACCTGAATTTCAATTGAAATGGTCAGGTGTTAAAACAATCACATCTGTAGAATTCCTTGATAACACTGGAGCAGTTCAAAACGACATTGATGCAGAATATATTAGACTAATCACTGATGATGACTATCAAGATGGCAGAGTTATTATAACTGCTGGATCTATTCCTAATGGGAAAAACAATGTTAAAATAACTTACACTCATGGATATACAACAACTCCTGTATTAATTCAAGAACTAGCTTCTCTCTTAGGCGGTGTTAGAGCTCTTGTTAATATCTCAGGAGGATCTTATAAAGATGTTTCGACTTATTCATTAGGTAGAAAATCGTTCAGCATAGGACAAGTATATGTGAATATTGAGTCCTCTATCAAACAAATGAAATTAAGAGCTAAAGAGATAACAGAAGAACTTGGAGAAAAGTTCGGATGTGCTTAAATGGTTACAAGCAGAAGCACAGGAAGTCGTGCAGAAGGATTCAGAACCAGATTTAGTAATTACCTTTCTGAATTTGCAACTACAGTTGTTGTGAATAGTTTCACTGAAACTTTTGATAGCATGGGAAGAATGCTAACAAGAGTTCCAACATCAACTACGATCGATGCTGATATTCAATGGGTTAACAAAAAAGACATTCAACATTTGAATGTTGCCGACGTTGAAATAGGTGATGGTATGTTGTTCACAAAAACCAATGCATCAATTAATCTTGAGGATGAGATTGTTTATAATGGATCCACTTGGAGGATTGTTGCTCAAATAGAAGGAGAACAAGTCGGAGGAGAACTCGTTTATCTTGGGTTCTTAATTAGAAAAAATGCTCAAGTTTAAAGTAAAACTTGAGGGCCTTGAAAAAGGTCAAAAGGTAACAAAAGATAAATCTAAAAGAATTCTAATGCTTTGTATGATGAAGATGGAACAATTGGCTATTAAGAATGCTCCTGTTGACCAAGGATTTTTAAGATTGAACATAAGTTTGTTTCCTCAGATTTTATCTTATAGTTATATTTTAACTTCTAATGCAGACTATTCAGCAGCCATGGAATATGGTACCCGACCTTATTGGGCGCCAATAGAACCTCTAAAGGAATGGGCTGCTAGAAAGATTGGTGACGAAGGAGTAGCTTATGCCATCCAAGCAAGTATTGCAAAGTATGGTGTTAAAGCACATCCATTCATGAGACCTGCATTTATGGAAATTATAAATTTCTGGTATGATTACTATTCAAAACAAGTAATGATGGAGTAGTATTTAAATAGATAAAAGGTTATTAGTCTACTAACTCAAGAGAGTTTACTTTTCATCCAAGAGGATAAATGACTACATTCGAAATAGACCCTGAAGATATTGTATCGGATTTCCTTCGCGTTAGACTAATAGATCCCCAAGCTAGAGCAGAAGCTTCTACTTCTGAAACCTTTGCAGCAACTTTAAGTCAAACAGATTTCAGTCTTACATCTCCTGTGGGAAGTGTCTCTTGTGTTACTTCTGTAACAGTTGAAGGAGTAACAAAAAAGAAATGGCTTGATTTCTTCTGGGATTATCAAAATTCCAAAATTACATTCTTCACAGGATTATCTTTGTCCGATGAAGTAATAATCACTTATAAATATGGAGCGTCTAATTGGATCTTTAGCGATCGTCCAGACCAAAGACTGAAAGAATCTGGATTCCCGAGAATATCAATTTTTAATGTTTCTGGGTCAGCTAGAAGACTCGGTCAATATGATGCTCCAATGGAATCATCAATCATGTTACAAATAGATACTTGGGCAAAGAATGGTCAGATATTTACGATCAATGGAAAGAAATATTCAAACGAATATTATGGAAGATTTTTATCTAGAAAAGTAACAAAAGCATTTGAAGATAATGAATCAGATTTATTTCCATGTCTCTACAATTATATTTGTACAGGTGGACCGCGAGAAGCTCCTTACACTGAAGAGTTTCAAGCACACCATACAGTAACAGAAGTTAACTTAAAAGGATTAAGATTAGGGAGAATAGAAAAATGAGCACACAAGAAGGATATTTAGGAATCAGAGAAAGATTCATCACAGTCGAGGAAAGTGTATATGGTACAAATCCAGGGCTTTCTACAGCAACAGTCCCAGGAGTTGACATCATAATGACGCCAACTTTTACTCAGGGATTTCAAGAAGTTAAGTCAGCAGGTCCCGATGAAAGAGTTATTCAAAGTAGGGTTCCAGGTCCTCTTAGTCTATCATATTCATTAGTTTATTATCCTACAAATTTCAGTAGATTGAAATATGTGTTTGATATTGATTCTGAAACAGGAGCTAATCCATACACTCATACATTAAGTATTGGAAACTCACTGAAAACATTTACTTCAGAATGGACACTTAGACATGATTCAGCACCTTTAAATTTTAGAATTACAGGAAACGTTATCAATCAATATTCAATATCTTTCAGTAAATCAAACGGGGAAGGAAATGATGGATTCATAACATGCAGTGAAAGTGTTATATCTCAAAATTATACAAATCCAACTGCTCAAGCAGGAACATTCACAGCTTCAGGAGATCCATTTCAATATAGACATTTGGATGCAGTGTTTGATGGTAACTCTGTTGTAGAAGTTAATTCGGGAGAATTAGTATTTACTCAAGGAATAAATGCTAGTGATTCCAGATATGCAAGTACTACTCTGGGAAGAACAATAGGAGCTCCTATAGCAACAGTATTTAGAGTGACTGGAAGACTAAATCTAAACCTATTCAAAACAGATTATACGACACTATGGGCAGCAGCGGCAGCAATAGGTGGAGCTTGTACTTTAGCATTTACTCAAACATCAGGAAACAAAGTTACATTCACTCTTTCAAATGTTGTATTAGAACCTGTTCCAATATCAGGGACAAACATTGAAGGAGTTAATACTGGCGACTTTACATTTACAGCAGACTCAGTTGGAGTTGTTGCAATTGATGCAATCGCTAATTGGTAAATAAAATGGAAAAGAAAAATTTTTTTGTAAATGAGGAAGTTGTTAAGATAGAAGTGTATGGCGAATCTTTTGATTATAAACCATCAACAGCAGGAGACGAATTGGATTGGGCTAAAGATTATACAGTCTTGAAAGAAGAAGAAGATCCAAAAACAGGAGAAAAGGTTTTATATCAAAGACAAGATGCTGGAAAGTTATCAATATGTAAATTGAGAAACATTGTTGGTGTTCCTTTTACAAGAGAAGAATTAAAACAGCTTTGTGGCATAGACAAAGAATTTGAAGATTATACAAATGAAGACAAAGACAAATTATTCAGAAAATTTGATGGAAGTGTTTTCAATAAACTTATCGTAGCGATCGATGGAGTTAAGTCGGTTCAAAAAAAAGAATAGTCTCGTTATTAAAACAAAGACAAAATAAAGTTTTTTTAACGAGAGGTGAACGATTAAGTTTACAAATGTTGGATGCTTGGAAGAACAAAAATATAAGTCCGTATGAATTTAGAAAATGTCTAAGTTCAGATTTAGATTTTTTGAAGACTTGTGACGATGTTATTTCAGAAGAAGAAGAGAAGATTAAAAAAGAACAACAAATAAAAGAATTAATGAATAATATGATGCGGAGATAAAATGACAGAAGCAGGAAAATTAACAATTGCAGGAGAAGTTGAAACGACTCAAATAGATCAAGGTTTTACGAGAATCAAATCTGGATTTAAACAAGTTGAGAATCAAGCTAATCAAACTAATGCTTCAATGTCAAGAGCAGGTCAAATAACGGGAAAGTTAGCAACTAATCTAAAAGTTATTGCTCTTGCTGGAGCTGCTGCAATGACTGCACTTGCTACTAAATCTCCTGTCATGGCTAACACTATGGCAAAGATCGATGTTAGTTTACTTAAACTTTCAAACACTGTTGGAAGACATCTTCAACCTGTGTTCGAAGGATTCAATAGTCTTATCGGAAACTTTAATAGTTTCTTGAGTGGTGGCTCAGGAGGAAACCCTGATTCAATATTCAAAGGAGCAATTGCCGGCGGAGGAGTTGGTGCAATTGCTGGTGGGATTATAGGCTTCATGATTGGAGGTCCAGCAGGAATAGTTCCTGGAGCATGGATTGGTGGAACCGTAGGAACAGCAGTTGGTGCAGTAGCAGGAAAAGAAATCTCTGAATATAAACAGAATTACATTGATCCTATCACAGAAAGTATGAAAAATACTGAAGATGCTTTGGCTGGTGGAGACTTTTCCAAAGGCCAAGTAACAGCATTAAAAATTGGATATGCTCAACAAGATATAGGCGATGCAATCGCAGGTTTCTTTGAAACTATGTTCTCATTGTTTACAGGTAAAGATAGAATGATGTCTATGGCAACAGGAGTGGCTAGATAATGGCAACTATAAGAATTGAGGAATATACAGACAACAGTGATTATTTTGAGTTTCCTTATAATCCAAACACTTTGGATTTGGTTACAAATAAATTCGTGGACCAAAGGAAGCTGCCATACTCATTCACATTTATGGGCTTTGCTTCTCCGATTAAATCTAGTATCACACTAGGACTTAATGGTCATTTTAATGGTTCAAGCAAGAACTCAAACTACAGAGCATTGGTTAATAAAGTTAATTCACCTAGTTTTCAAAAATTGTTCTTTCAAAATGATCGTGACAAGTTTTATCTATGTACTGGAATCAGCATCCAGAAAGTTCCTGCAGGAACAAGACCGCTTATGGTTGATTATGTTACAAGTTACTTTTCGCCTTTTGGAATGTTGTTTGATGCAACTCAACAAAGCGGATTAAAGAATGGATCCGATTCAAACGATGGAGATATTGTAACTCCAATTGAGGAAATCACTGGAACAGTTGTGAGTGGTGCAGCAGTTGTAATTAAAGATGCTAATGGTAATGGTTTTCAATTTACTCCAACAGGTTCAGGAACAATGACTTATAGTATTATTAAAGTTACTTCTGAAGATAACACCACTTTTTTAACTGAATATATGTATATTGAAGTTAATGGTGTTCGGCAGGTTGGACGAATAGCAGATAGTTCTGGAGACTTTATGCTTAAATTAGAAGTTGGAGAAAGTCTAAACGATATATTTGCAGCAGGAACAGTTACAGGAATCACACCAACTTTCAAATTTAGAAACGGATGGGCTTCGGATTAAAATGACAGGCGGATATATTATCAATATTGGAGATGCTTCAGCTAATGAGTGGACTCAGTTAAATTTTGAAAAGACTCTGAATGGAATGGCAAATGGACAGATAGGTCTTGATGCTGTTAGTTCTGTTTATTCTGCTGAGTATGATGTTGATAGCGTTATTGAGATTTACAAAGGAGGAGTTGGAAAGTTTAAAGGAATAGTTACTGACCAAGATTCTATGATAGGAGGAGGAATTGTTCTTTCATTCCAGGGAATAGAATTAGAATTGGCAGACGAAAAGGCTCCAATGGTAGGTTCAAAAACAACTAGAGTTTGGACTTCTGTTTCCGATGAAAGTATTTTGACAACTTTGATTGGATCAGTTTCTGGATGGTCGCTTGATGTTACTAATTCAACCCCGATAACTGTTTCATCATTCAGAGTTTCTGCAACTGAGAGTGTTTGGAATTCTGTGATTCGCCTATTAGAACAAACAGGAAAGGACATTTATGTCGATCAATTTACAAGAACACTTTATTTTTATGATGAATTAACAAGAGCAGATAAATTCTCTTTTATTGAAGGAAAAAATGCTAGAGATATTTCTAGATCTAAATCCAGATCAAAAGCCGGTCAAGTATTGGTATATGGAAAAGGAGACGGAGAGAATCAAATAATCGGAAGCTTTGGTTCAGCTAAACCTGTTGAAGTTATACTTGACAGAAATATTATTACTGTTGCTGAAGCAAATGAAAGAGCTGAAAAAGAATATGATAAGATTAATCCTGTTGCTAAAAATTACAAAGTCACACCGACTGTTTATGATGACACATTGGAAATTGGAGACGCAGGAGTCATAACTAATAACTCTGCAAGAATAAATGAAACTGTTCATATTGTTAGAGCAACATTCACTGTCGATGGAAATGGAACTGAAAAGGTTGGTCTTGAAGTTACTAATCCCGAACTAAGACTTGCTCAAAAGAATGGAGCAGAAGATGCTAATATGCTTAAGAATAATTACGCACAATCACAACAAAATATGCAAGGAAGTGGAAACACTATGACTTGGGGAAGTGGAATCAATGCTCAATTTGGAACACCTGCTAAAGTTGGATTTTATATTCCTGAAGAGTTTGTTACTGATGAAGCTGGAAATATTAGAATACACAGCCTGACGGTTGATTATGATATAGATGGATACAATGCTCAATATGGAGACGCAACATTCTCTGGAACGGATCCACAAGTACAAAACCTTAGTGGTGATGAAGATGCAAATGTTAGTGGTTCAACTGGCGACGATGCTCCTGGAGTTAATGGAACAACAGCTGATGAAACTTCTGGTGTGTCTGGTACAACAGGAGATGAAAACCCAGATCTAGATTCAGGAGATTCAGGTTATAAATGGACAGGAAATACAATTGGATCAGATTCAGATAGTTCGACATCTTGTTCATCAGGAACTTGGACAACATTAGTTTATGTTAATACAACAAACTCAGACCGATCATTATGGATAAATTTTTATGTTGAAGGAGTTAGTGGTGGAGCTGAAGATATATCCATAAGGGTAACAAATACTGGATACCTTCCTGCAACTAGATTTGAAATTTATCAAGATGGATTCAGAGATGTTTGTAGAGTTGAAATGACAGCAATAGGTGCCGGGGTTAATAATTATAGTGATCAAATAAGAGTTCAAGTTTATCCTCATTCAGGAGCGATTGTATTGGGAGCATGGATGACAATTTATGAAGCTGACCATGAACATAGTTACGGAGATTATAGAGTTGAACTTCATGACCATAGTAGTACAGGATTAACTGGTTCAGCACACGACCACGGAGCGAGTGGATTAGCAGCTGACAGTCACGACCATAGTTCATCAGGTTTATCAGCTGACAATCACGACCACCCAGATGGAAGTTATGATATAAATGCAGCTGACTTAAATCATATCACCATAGGAGATAGTGTATCAGAAACAGGAACAGTAAATGCAACAAGTGTGAATCTTTATCTTGATTTTTGGAATACTGGAACAAGCACATGGGATCTTAAGCATACAATAGCAACAACAGGAGTGACAATAGATTCAGATGTTGACATTTCTAATGGAGGAGTTTATCCAGACGTTGCAGGATATTGGAGAGTAAGAATCGAACCAAATGGTGTAGCACCTGACTTCGTTCAGGGAATAGTTAAGATCAAACATAATTTAGATAACTGAGGCATAAAATGAAAATAAGAAGATTAGACCAGAATGAATTATCATTAAGCATTCGTATGAATAAAGACGAATGGGAAACAACAAAGGCAAACGGAGATGCAAATTTCAAGAATCGTAATGTTGGATATATGAATGTAGTTCCAGGAAGAGTTCAGTTCGAAACAACCTCTCCGTTTTTCAAAGATATGATAGAACTTGATAATCAAAATAAAGAAAAATCTGCTGAACAAGAAGCAATAGATAAAGCAGTAGCAGAAGAAATTAGTAAGAAGGTAAAATAAAAATGACAAAACAAGAAGATTTTGAATATACAATACTTGATGTTTATGAAACACAAGGCGCACTTGTAGTTGAAGTAGAGCATGAGTATGGTAAGCAAAAAATGGGACTTAGTTTGAATGCAAAATATCTTGGAAATGATGGGCAACCAAAGTGGAAGAAGGAAGTTGAAAGCAAACTACAACGAAAGTTTGGAAATAGGAATGCTGATAAATCACTCCCAATAACTCCAGCTTATAAAGAAGAAGTCGGCAAGACTCACAAGATTAAGATTGAACAAAAAAAGATATAATTGTGAGGTCTTAAATATAAGAGGTCGTAATGAGTTTCCGAGAACCAGTCCATTATTTGGAGGTTGTTGATATTCCTCCATCTAATTTCAAGGAGAGGCTTGTTATTTTTTATAGAAAGTTTAAAGCATTATTAAAAGAGTTAAAATGACAGGACCATCAGAAGCTAAAAGTCATATAAGACTTTGTGATTTAGTTGAGAGGCATTGTGAAAAACACAAAGATTGGATCATTCTAAGAAATTATATTTACCACGAAGGTGGAAAAGATGGTGAGGTTGATGTCCTTGCTGCAACCAAGTACGGCTTTGTTTTTTATGAAATTAAAAGTACTCATATGGCCAAAAGATATACAAAAGCCACAGAGCAATTCTCACGATTCTATCAGTCACACAAAAGGTGCGGCCAACATATTATAGGAGTTTATGTAACTCCAACATGTGTTAAAAGAATTAGGAGGCTATATGATTAGTAAAACAGAGGCATTTCTTTTCTTGATGTTTTTGTTAATGGGAATTTGTATCTCTGGAATATTTTTTAGCATCAGAGAAGTTCCAAAAATAGACTTCGAACCAAACATTTCAATTAAATATCAGAAAGAATCTGATCCTTTCTTTAGAGTGATTAATCAAAATGCAAATGCAAGACCTTATGAAATCGACATTTATGATTGCACAGAATTCGCCAAGAATGTCGCGCACGATTTAAATGAGTTAGGTTGGGAAGCAGAAGATATTCATGTCGTAGCAGATTGTGAATCTGGATTGTTTGAGAAGACAAGTTGTGAGAAATATGATGGAGGACATAGAATTGTAAGGGTGGATAAAATTTATGTCGAAGCTGTATCAGGTCACATAATTGCTCCGTGGGACTATAAAGCTTACGGAATTAATTAAAGTTCTGTAGGCCAAACCTCAATAAATATTTTAAAGATCTTAGTGATTATAATTGCGATCCAATTAGTTCCTATAGTAGGAGTACAAATTGCCCAAGCAAGAATAACGATCAGGAAGTTCTTCAGATTAAAAACTTTCTTTGCATCACTTCTTTGTAGATTATAAGGTTTCCAATGAGTGTTCATATTGTTTGCCTCACTCTATTTTTGAATCTCAATTCTCTTCTGATTCGATTTGTTTCTTCATTTAGAAGATTTGGCAAATTGTCTTTTACCCAAACGGCAAAGTCTTCATTAACTTCTTTAGCTCTTAATATTTTCGCGTAGTTTTTCATCGTTTTACCTCGTTTTATTGTTTGATATGTATGTGCAGGAGTACTTCTTTATAAATCTTTCTATTGACGTGAAATACCTCCATAAGCGCTCTGTACTGAATAGAAATGTTCTCCATATGTTTATATTAAAAAATAAAAAGAATAACAAATAGAATAGAAAGAACGCGAGTTATTTCTCGCATTTCTCCTTTATTGAAGACAGTCTGGGATGTCTCAGTTTATCTTTAGCTCCATAGTCCATACTCTTGACAACAGCGTACTTTCCTATGTAGTCCTTTTGATTTTCCCAAATCTCTCTTCTGAATGTTTCGTCTCCGATGATTGAGACTTTTGTTTCAGTCTTCCCATTGGGCATTAGACAAACAAAAGTTGCAGCAATTCCAGTTGACTCTTTATCTGCAACTGTATTTCTTTTGAAGCTGTGACCAAGTTCATTCGTCTGAGATTCATTTGTATTGTGAAGTCTTTCAGTAACTCCAATGATTTCTAGATCTTCTTCTTTATGAGGCTTAAGTTTGAATCCTATATGTTCTTTGATCGTAACTCTTCCACATTTATATTTCTTCGATCCATCCATCAGAACTGCGCCTTCAAAACCTTCTTCTAGGAATTCAGCATAAATAAATGCTGCATGGATATGAGTTTCAACTTTGTTCTGTTCAACTTTTTCAACTTTATCTGTATCTTGAATAAAGCTTAATTTTTTTATTCTTGCTCCAAAAGGTAATTCTAAATCAACAACTCCGAATAAATATAGTTTTGTTCCTTTTGGAATATCTTTGTCTTTTGAATTACAAATTCCAGCCATTTCTCTACATGGAATTCCATCACAATATATTTCTCCTTCAAAAATTTCTTCTTCAAAATAATCATCTATAAGATTAATAAATTCTTCAAAATATTCATTAAGTTTATTGTTCTTAAACTCTTTGAAACTTCTTCCTTTTATTCCTTCGTTTGTAATTTCGGCTCTCACTCCATCTCTTTTTATAGAAATATACATATTTGTATAATCTAATTCCTCTAAGTTGAATTCCTCATTACTTAGAAGCAGCGGTTTAAATTTTTTCATCATTTTAATAACCTCATTTCTATATCGTCCCAACTGGGTCTTAGTTTGCAATCTCCAAATAATTCTAATGTTTCTTCCTCCTTTATGAAAGATCTTTTTATTTTGTTTTTTCTTTCTATCCATACCTTAACAGGAATCAAAAATACTGAGGATCTATTTCTATTCAATCTCCAATAATTCAAAAGTAGAAATCCCTTATTTCTATCCCAGCTTTCTTCCCACATTATCATTTTGTATTCCTGAGTGAATCTGTTTAGACTAAATCTAGGATCTGATTTTCTCTGGGTCATGATTACTTCTTTGCATTCAACTATGATGTCCAACTCTTTAGATTGAATCATATAATCTCCTTTTTCTGAAGTACAAGCGAAGGGATTAACTTGGATTTTAGAAATAGTAAAATTTCCAAAGGATTTCATCTTAGTATAAAAATGTTTTTCTGTTACTTGTTTCATATTTTCCACAACCTTAAATCCTTCAGAAAAGGATTTTCAAATATTTTATAATCATTGATATAATAAACATCTTCAATTCCTGCTTGTATTAAAAGTTTCGTACATGAAGGACAAGGAAGGTGTGTGACAAAAGCCACACACCCTGAGGAAGAAATTCCTTGTTTGGCAAGGAACATCAGCGCGTTTTGTTCTGCATGAATTGTTCTTATGCAATGCCCATCAACCATTAAATGCCCTTCTGAATCACATTCAGGAGCTCCAGGAAGACTTCCATTGTAACCTGTGGAAATTATTCTACCTTCTTTTAAGATCAAACATCCCACTCGTGCACGATTGCAACTTGATGCTTCTCCTAATATTTCTACAATCTTTTTATAGGTTTCTGTTCTTCTTTTACTGAGCATTTTTGCACCTCTTATTGAATTCTAAAAGAATCTTCATTCTTACTTCGTCCATGTCTTGAAATAATTTCAAAGGTCTTTTGCCTTGAACCTGGATAGTGTGCCCGACTTTCAATTCTTGGAGTCTATGTCGAATCCAAATTTTATTGTGGACTTCATTTATATTTTCCGAGGGATCGGAATTTACAGCTGTTTCAATTAGATCTTTATACAAGAAAGGACATCGGGCTTCTATTCCAAATTCAGAAAATATCATGTCAATTCTTTTCATATGATAATCCACCAACTCAAAATTAAGATCTATTTTTCTTATTTCTTTCAGAGTAATTTTTTTGTCTTTCAGTCCAATATTCATTTTACCAATTCTTCTCAAATAACTAGAACCTCCATTCCTTTGAGCTTCCATGTGTCTTTTATATCCAAAGAACATTTCATCTGCTCCTTCTCCCAATATCACAACTTTGATTTCGGGGAAGTCATTCTTGATTTTCTCAGCCATAACATAAGTCAAAAGCATTGAACCAAGTTCTATTGGAGAATCAATATGTTTAACAAGATCGGGAATTCTTTCCAATAAATCATCTTTCATAATTAAGATCTCATGATGTTTAGTATTATATTTTTCAGCAAGCATTCTTGCATTAACAACATCTTCATCATCTCTTTCAAATCCAATTGTGATAGTTGTTAAATCTATCTCAGGAGACATTTCTTTTATCTCTGCTAATAACAAACTGGAATCCAATCCTCCACTTAAACATAAGGCGAAAGGTACGTCCATGTTTCCTATCTTAGCATGAATTGATTTCTTCAAATTATATTTGAAATCTGTATAGCATTGTTTATGATATGTTTGATTTAGATCTTGAGCCTGAATTAGTTTGCCATTCAAATACATTTGTCCTGGTTGTAAAGCTACAACATCTTCAAATACGCTATCTGAATATCCCAAACTCATAACTGACATCAAAGCAAGTTTACAATATTTTTTTGTCTTTGATAACAAAAATTGTTTTGAACTGAAACAGTCATCAGTGAAGTATAAAGGTTTTTCGCCTATACAATCTCTGAATAGAATTTTGTTTTCATATAAACGATCGTAGATTGCAAGAGCAAACATTCCATTTAAATGTTTTAAGTTTGTTGGATCTTCCCTACAATGTGACATGTAGAAATCCAAAACGATTTCCGTGTCACATTTAGTTTTCTGTTTATACTCAGGAACTTTGTCTCTTATTAGATTGATGATTTCTTCAGGATTCCATAATTCGCCATTATAAGTAATCATGACTTCTGTGTTCTCTCCTTCTGAATCAGCTCTGTACATTGGTTGTCGACCATTGATTGGATCTAAATCTTGGATTGCCAATCTAGTATGTCCGAACTCTACAATTCCCATTCGTTCAATTCCTTGTCCGTCAGGGCCTCTGTTTTTTAAATCTTTTATGTTGTCCTTTACAAAATCTCTATTTGTATCAGCGTCCCATGTTCCTATTATTCCACACATTTTCTTCCTCCAAATTAAATGTTTAGTAAATTCCTTCCGGAAAATCTTTCTTGTATGCGTGCAGGCTTCCTGCAAACATTATGAACTTTCCAACTTTGAGATCTAATTCATTAGCTACAAAGTTTCTGAATTTGATTGCGTGCCAGATGTCGTTCTTGAAATGAGTTAAGAAGTCAGTGCTTCTCATTGTGTAGATCAAATCTAGTTTTCCGTTTCTAATCATCAATTGATAATACATGCTACATGGAACTCTTGATTTTCCTCCCATCTTATCTTGGTCAATATCCCTATTATGGAATTGAACAATCACTTGTCTAGAATCTGGATTTCTTCTGAGTTCTTCGATGCAAGCATCTATTTGTTTTTGCATACGTTCATTGTATGTATAACAGAATTTTCCATTAACTAGGAACTGTTCCCAGACATCATTTCGAAGTTTATAAGCTTCGCCGGGATTTGTAGTTTCAACAGAAGGATTGTCCCATCCATTAATTCTTTCAAGATGTTCAGCTTCACACCAATTCAAACAAGATCCAACCATTTCATTCATATCATTATCATTCATAATCATAAATGAATAGCCTTGCAGCTCTTTAGTCATATATGAATCGTCATCTTTAACAATCTTATTTTGCATAGATTGTGGGTGAACTTCAATCCCCATCTCAAATAAATCCCTTTGGATTTCTGAAATTGCCTCAATACAATTTTTATATATTCTCATTTTCTTTTACCTTTATATGGACAAGACCTACATTCGCTTCTTTCTTCGATCGGTGTTTCAGGTTTGTAATCTATACACTCAGGAAACATTCCAATACATTTCGGAAACGCTTTGTCCTTCCTTGAAGAAACCAAAGCGTTTGTTTCAGTTTCTTTTCTTTGTTGTTGTTTCTTAGCATCTGAAGTCTTGTATGATACCATTTAATAATCGCTCCGTTGTCGGAATTGGTTGACTTTGTTCTTTTTAAAATAGAGATTATAGATGTCACAATCATCTAATCCTACTGCTCTTAAACAAGCAACGAGTGAATCAAATGCTTGGATTAGATATTGAGTAAAGATTGGAACGTCAGTCAAGACATGTGTTTTTTTCCATTTCTTATTTCTTAATTTGTTTCCTGCTAAAGTTAAGTTCTGAATTATTTCCCAATGTCTTACTTTAAATCCTGTAGGAGTTAGATCCATGTTTCCTGAAGTTTTTCCATATGTTGAAATATCTAAAAATTCAGATCTATCAATTCCGGCAATTATACAAAGCTCTACAAAGAAATGAATTGAGTCTATTAATTCTTCTGAGTAATGAGTTTGATCCAAATCACAAATCATCGACCAATCCTTTTTGGCAAATTCATTTATTAGAATTACTTCAAATGATTCTCCAACTTCTTCCGTTGTTCGATATAAAAAATCTTTTAGCCAAACTTGACCTTCCATAGTATGAACATTTGTTTCAGTAGATTCAAGCAGGTCTCCCATGTTCTCTATGTCTACATACTTCTTTGCAAGCTCCATTTGTTTTTCAAATATTGCTCCTAAAATATCTTGCGGAATTTCATCCGCTTCTTTCATCTCGTTTACACTTACCATTTTATTCTTCCTCTCGTTGTAAAAAATTTCGAATCAACTCAATTTCAGTTTCTCCATTGTCTGCCATAATCATATATGGCAATTTTGAAAATTTTGTCACGAATCTAATATATCTTGACCATAGATCTTCGATCTGTTCTCTGTTAATGTGTTCGTCTCCTCTCTTGTCAAATCTTCCATAGATTGTATTAATCGAAGGACACATGTGAATGAACAAAATTTGTTCAACATTAGTTGCATTCATTAATGAGTCTTCAAAAGTTCTATACCAATCATCGTCAAAAGGTTCATATCCTCTTAGTTTTCCATATACCATTTCCGACATATAGAAACGATCGATGATTACATATTCATAACTAGGGACCGATTCAATCAAAGATTTTATTCCTTCATAATTATCTTTTACTTTAGGAATTGTACTTTCATCGCTCGGCCTGAAATTGTTCTTAATTAATAAGGAATTTCTGAATCTCTTATCTTTTGATATTCTTTCAATCAAAGTTGACTTGCCTGAGCAATCAACGCCGTCTACAATTATTATTTTCGTCATCTTCTTATACGTATGTACAGGGGTATTACTTTATAAATCTTCCTCTTTGTCAAGTTTGACCTTTAACTTATTGATATAGGTTTCTGCTTGTTTCTCTGTCATCTTTTTCATTCTCCACAATGTATAGTTCTTCAGAATCTCTTCGGGATTTGTAACAAACAAAACTTTCATGATGCAAGTGATAATCCTCTCCCAATAATATTCACGATCGTAGTCAGATCCTTTTGCATATTCTTCAGGTGTGATTGCAACAATCGGTCCAGTCTCTTGAACGACATAAGATATTTGGTCTCCTGTGTAAATATCTTTTCCTTCTTCCATTAATCTTTTTGCCAATTTAACATGTGCAGGAATTGGTGCATATCTCATTTCTCCATTTTTATTTATCTTGGGTAATCCAGTTTTAGAATCAATCATTGGCTTTCCATATTCGTCCATGTTCTTATTAATGGATTTCTTCATAACCAAATATTTTGGATCCATTTCATTGTTGATTAATTGATTCTTAATTCCTTTCAGTTCAGTCAGGAATTTATCAACATCTTGATTTTCATATAAGACTTCTTCGATCAATCTCTTCTGATAGATTCTTGCCAATTCATTTGTATCTTTTTTGATACATTCTAAACCTGTTATACTTACATTTGGTTCTCCTATTTGATTTCCTTCTGTGTCTCTTGAAACTTTAAGATCCGCATAATTCTTTTTCATTATTGAAATCATTCGATCGAAATCTTTCTCATATTCAAATATGATAAAGTGAGGTTTCTGAACTGTTCCTTCTCCTTTCAAGTTCTTATGAGTAAACATTTTGGAACACATATTTTGTTTCTTGGCGAACTCATCAAAATAATCCGCAAACTCTATTTCAAGTTCTTCCTTTGTTATAAGATTCTTTTCATTCTTGAACATGATTGAGTCTGTATCTCCTTGAATCACAATGAACCCATTTCTTTCAGCTATCTTAACACATTCTTTAATGATATATCTACAGAATTGAGTTATTGAATTTGCAACATCTTCAACAAAGAATCTAAAGATCTTTTGACCTACTACGCCGTAACCTGAACAGCCTAATGTTTTATAGTTCCAATCTTCCGATTCGAGTTTCATAAATTTCTCTGGGTCTGATTCCTTATATTGCCATTTAGTAGTCTTGGCATTGTCTCTGAGTGCAATCAACTCTCCCATTCGATCCGCCAACACTCCTCTTATATCTGTTCTATAATATTTCTCTTCGAACTTAGTATCGACAGATTTGGATCCTACTTTAATAGTATGAACATCTGCAGGGATTGTAGTGTAAGAAATTCCTTTGGCTTCAGCTTCTTCTTTAGAGATTAGAGTTGTAACACAAATGTTTGCTCCATCAACTGTTGTTGGATAGAATGATTTAAAATCGAAAACCACAACATTGTTATGAACTCCGGGGTTTAAACAGAATGTATAAGCTCCTGCAACATTACAATATTTGTTTCTTCTTTCTTTCTCTTCATCATTAGGTTTTGTTGGTGCGACCAAACCGTTCTTCCTATAATCCTGTAAAAGCATTATGTCCCAGATTTCTGAGTTGTGAAGTGTTTCTTGTATAAAACAATTTACATAATCACATTGGGTCATGTGCAGTTTTATGAATCCAAACTTCTTTTCAAGTTTAACCATGAGTTCTACATCTTTCATATTGTACTTCTCTAGTGTATCATCTCCTTCGAAAGATTTCTTCCAGAGGTTAAGAATTCCACCATTTCCTTTTTCCATCACATGGATCTTTTCGTCTTTCAGAATATCCTTTGCAACATTATCAAGTGCATAGCTTGGAAGTCTAGGAAATAAATTTTTCTTAACTAATTCCATATAGTCTAATTGATTAATGAAGTCCCATGGGGTATTGTCGATTTGGTGTAGTTCATTCCTTTGTTTTATATAAGTATCATCAAATCTATAAGAGTTCCATCCCGAGATAATATCATAATGTTGTAGAATTTTCATGTGAAATCTAAGAAGTTCTACCTCACCGCTCACAGGATCTTCCAAATTCTCATTCTTTATCCAATGTTTGTTCCCATCAATATCTTCATAAGCTATAGAAAGGATAGGTTCTCGAGCGATTATGGACCCTCTCATGTCCTTCTCTAAAGGAGAATCATCCTTTGTTTCAATATCATACTTAAGCCATTTCATTTCTGTGGAGTTCAATTCTTGCTCTCCCTTACAATCTATCAACCATCTTTTGTGAGCCTGAATGTCAGCTTCCATTAAAGTGATTCCTGAGAGTTCAAACTTAGACTTCAATTTATATCGATCGTTATTGTCTTTGAAATAAACCTTTATATAGTCTCCGAATTCTTCGATCTTGGCGATGTATTTGATTTCATTTTTAATCGTCATGATATTTTCTTCGTAGATTGTTTTCTCAATATAGAAATAATTTTGAAATCGGATGTCTTCGAACTTTAAAAGTTCTCCATCTCTTACTTTTAATCTGAGACCTGTAGCGGTCTCTCTCCCACGGATTATTGTTTTTACCATTTTTTTTCAAGTATAAAAACCTACAAGAAACAATTCGAAAATTGTCTCCTGTAGGAAAAAAGAGGTGAGCTTAAAATTCTTCTATTCTTTTCTTTAAGTATCGAATCCTATCTTTCAACTTAATCCTCATTGATCCATCTGTTGAAGTTCTTAAAGCTTCTTCTGCAACTTTCAAATCTTGACGGTATTTTGCAAGACTTACTTTAAGAGCTTTAGGTTTTTGAATTACCTTAACAGTTTTAGTAAGAGCTTCAATTTCAAGTGCGCTTGAACTTCTTTTGGATTTTGATCTTCCTGGACATTTAGCTGCATGTTTTGCAACTGCTTCTTCTTTAGACCACATGGATCTTTTACATACAGGACATTTAAAGTTCCCATTGTTTGCTTTTTCAAATTTAGTCATTTTATTCTTCCTCATCAAATCCACCAATGGATTCTTTTCTGTCTTCGTCTTTTAGATCTTGAAATCGATCGTCTTCTGATTTAAATTGAGCTTCATAAGTTTCATAGTTTGCCATAATTTCCAGACAATCTTCTCGTGTTAAATCTTCATCTGCCAAAAGGCAAACTGTTTTGAGGTCAAACATATTAGTCTGCCCTCCTTGTCTTACATCTTCATAAGAGTCAAATTTTGCTCTAGTAATTTCAACCATCTTAATACTCCATCTCGGTGATTTGATCTTCAGCTGAATTTTCGCCTTGTAATATTGAATCTAATTCGTTCTCAATTTGATTTATACATTGAGCATTACTTCCATTTGCTTCTTGGTTTTTTAACCATGATAATTGATTTCTTAAATATTGTTCCATTTATTGCACCTCCATATATTTATCGTAGTCTTTTCGATCGTATGAAACTTCCAATGTTGGTAAGTCTTTAACTAATAAACATTCACATCCTTGGCTTTGTTTTAATAGAATTTCTTCAATCGCTTTAAAATAACTTAATGACCCGCAAGTCATTGTTCTTTTTCCGTCTTTGAAACTAACTACTGTTACTGTTTTGTTTTTCTTTTCTTCGTATTCTTTTCGTTTTATTTCGTTTGTCATTTTCGTTTTCTTCCATCAAATTTATTATTTGATAAGTATGTACAGACGTATGTTCTTTATAAAGCTTGCTGTTTCTGGACGGTAAAACCCTCTTTTTCAAGGGTAATTACTCTATTTTTAGTGTGATTTTTGAGATCGTAGACTGTATCATTGAAGTCATAGAACGTAGATTCCTTCTTGTCAGGATGATTCCTGACGATCCTTCCTAGGAATTGTCTGGTCAATATAGATCCAAGATTGCCAACATAGTTTATCCCTACATTCAGTCTTGGGATATCAAGTCCCTTCTGAACTATCTTATCGGTCCCGATTATGATGTGAAGATCTCCTGAACGCATTGCATCATATATGATTTCACGATCTTTGTCTTTAGTAGCTCCTTCGATCAAAGCGCAAACATATCCTTGAGATTCTATCTCCTCAACCAAGGCATAAGCGTGTTTCAGATGTCGGGTAACTATTAAGATGTAATCTTTGTCCGCGTGTTTCTTAACGATCGTTGAGACTTCATTGATTCTTTCTTCTGAGGAAAGAACTTGTTCATATTGTTCTTGCCAAGTCCCGTAGATAATATTTGGCTCGGGATAATCTATGAACTTAATTTCTGGCATCATTAGATGCCCCGATTCTATTAATTCCATTAGCGTTATTTTATAATTTACAAATCCGAATGCTGAGTATAATTCCAATGAAGCATTTCCGTCCGCGTAAGCTGTACCGGTCAATCCGATCCTATATTCTGCTTTAATATTATCCATCATCTTCTTATAAGATTTAGCCTTGACAGCGTGAGCCTCATCAATTATCACCACATTACATTCGTGAAGGTTCTTAATAAATTCCCGATCTTTCTTCTTCAGAAATTTAGAAACTGTTTGGATAGTTGCAAGATTCACCTCGGACCATTCTTGTTTCCCCGCAGTTATTAATCCGCATTTCTTTCCAAGTAATTTCTCGAAACTATTTTGAGTTTGTTTCAATAGATCTTTAACATCCACAACAAAGATTGTTTTCTTTGCAACTTTTCTAATAAGTTCCGCGGCCATTATGGTTTTACCTGCACCTGTACAAATCTCTCCAAAGAAAAACTTTTCATGTATAATCTTATCGATCGCTATTTTTTGGTAATCTCTGATTGTTATTCCGTTAAGTTGTTCAGGCATATCGATCGTAACCTTTGGAAATTCTCTAGAATCTACGATCTGAAGGATTAGTCTCTTTCCTTTGACTTCTAGATGTTTCTTATAATCTTTGAGAAGCTCCTTAATCCTTTCTTTAAATGCAACTGGTGCAACACCGTTTTTATATAGTCTAATCTTTCCATCGAACGTCTTATTCCCTTTGGCCCTCATGGCTTTTATTGCAAAATAAGCATTGTCAAGTTCATACATGAATTCACTCTCAAGAACATTTTCTAGAACCGGGTCATGTTGTTCAGATTGTAATAATAGGTTCTTATGTCCCAATGTGATTTTTATCTTATAATCTTTGAGCTTGGAAGTATCATCAGCCCAACATCTCTTTTTCCATCCACAGAAGAAACATGCTTTCGGAGTTCTATTAACTTTGAAATTCTCAAAGGCTCCTTTAGAAAGAATAAGATCCATTTGTGCTTTGATCTTAGCTTCAAAATCTAGAATGTCTTGTTCTGAGAATGAGAACTCTTGCAAAGGGATGTAGTTTCCTTTCTTCTGTTTCTTGTTGAAGTCAATAATACCTTTTGGCGGTAAGATATTTTTAACTCTATAATATACCCAGGAATAGAATAGAACTTGGCGTTTATATTCTTCCATCTTTTTAACGTCCCAAGTAGATGTTTTGTAGTCGACTATGGTATTATCTTCTAATACACAATCAATGATTGCGATGAATTTGTGCCCATTAAAATCGAAGTAGATCTTTTCTTCTCGATGTTTGATTTTGAATCCATGAGAAATGGATCTTTCAACGCATTCGTATGCTGCAAGAACACTCATTCCATCGATAGTTTCTCCTTCATCGATCCAATATTTATTTACCGCTTCTTTAGGAGAATTGAAATTATTAATATGCTCAAGAGAATTATGAACAACTCTACCAAAGGCACCGTATTTCTCCTCAACCTTATCTGAGAAGGGTGGTTTGGAAACATATTTGTAGAACCACTGTCTTTCACAATTCAGAAAGCAGTTTAAGTTTGAGAAAGAGAACATCATTTCAATTTCCTAGCGTCAGCTTCTGCTTGAAGTTTTTTATTTCTTGCAACGTGAATTTCGTAGCATTCTTTTGAGCAGTAAAATCCTGCTAACTTCCTAGGCCTTTCCTGACATATTATGCAAACTGATTCCATTTTAGAATATAAAAAAAGAAAGAGGCTTAAGCCTCAGTCTTAATTTCGTTGCTGTCTCCTTCGATCTTCATCTTTAAACTTGGTACTTCAAGAATAAAGTTATGTCCGGCTGTTGAAGTTCCTTTTGCAACTCTGTTGAATTTAACTGTTTGACCAACAAACATGATATTTGTTCTTTTACAGTATCTCAATAGAGTCATAATTTTTCCAACTTGTTCCCATGAATCAACCTTATAAGAAACTTTTTCTCCTTTGACTGTTCCTTTAATATTGTATTCTTCACAGTTTTCAATTACGCCCGTTGCTTTATCCTTTCGAGTTAAACCTGACCAAAATGAAGCCATTCCTTTTGGGGAAATCGTTCGCCCTGGTTTCTTTGAGAATTTAACGATCTTAATCAATGGAGTTGATGTTCCGATTTCCTTTGGAGTTTTAATCCATTCAGTATCATCAAGAGTATCAACATTGATTTCTTCTTCTCCTACATCTACTTTTGGCGCAGTAGGTGTACCATTTGAATCGTCTTCAACTTCAGCTGTATTTAGAACTTCTTTTTCCGCCTTATCAAAGGGGTTTTCTTTTTGTACTTCTTCTTGTACGTTTTCTTGTTTTGTTTCGTTTGTCATTTTCGTTTTACCTTTTTTAAAACACAAGCAATTAATCTTATCCCTACTAGTTTAAAGAGTTGTGCGCTCTTTGGGAGTTTGAATTAATTGCTTGTGATATGTATGTAGGAACGTATGTCTTTATAAAACTTTCTATTCGAACATCAATTTATGTGGTTTATTGCAAAGCAATAATACCTTTTCTTTGACGATCGACCAATTCTCAGGCATTGAAAGAGTTTCATCTATTAGACTTTCTAGATCCAATAGACTTGAATCAACCCCATAGTTTCGAATGCATAAATTTCTTATTGCACCGATCGTGAATTCCTTATTCTTTTTCATTTCACTGTCCAAGATCTAAGAACATCTTCGCCCTTACAATATGGACAAATTGAATATAATTTTTTATATGGATCTCTGAATGGAAAAACATTAGTTCCTATTGACATCATATCCTGAATCTTCTTACTTGTCTTTATATTCTTCTTCAATAATTTATATGATGTTTTACAAATAGTGCATTGTCTGCATCCTTCACTCATTCTTGTTTTCCTCCCACCAAATCTTTTGGATTGTAGTATCTTGCAAGTTTTCCTGAGATCCTTTTTCTTGCGGTGTCTATCTTTTTCTCTTTTGATAGTTTCATTCCAAATCCTATTTGGGATTTCTTATATCTGAAGTGATTCTTGTCGGCCCAAACATAATATAAATCATAAAGATCTTTTGAAGAAATTGCTTCGTCCACATTCTTTGTTGTATCGATTGCAAGTTCAGATCCATACTCAATACAGAACGAAGACATAGTTTCATAATCTTTTAACTCTTCCAAGAAAGAATCAACCGTGTCTTTGCTCATTTGAATTATTTCGTCTTTAGAATCTGTAGGAAGAAATTTATACACCTCTTCGAACTTAACTTCTAGAGTTCTCAGATAAGAAACATATTCCCTCATTTCTTCCATAAGCTTCCCGGGATTTATATCTGGACTTAGCTCCATTACGATCGCTGGCGGAATTGCAGTCTCTTGATGGAAGATTGTATGTCTTCGATCCTCTGCGTCTAGTTTAACAGGCATTTCCTGGTCTGAGAAGAATAACCAATGAGAATAGTTGTGAATCTTTTCCAGGGGTTTTCCTTTCTGTTGGATTGAAACTTCCTTGTCTGTACTATATTCTTTGATTCTCTTGTACGCTGAGTTTGAACCTGAATCAGTAAGATTTATCTCGTTAGCAATAACGATTCGGTTATTCTTAACATAATCTCCCCAAATATTCTTTAGGTTCGTATCATTGATTTCTTCAATATTATGATTTCCCCAAATAGAAGGTAAGATCCATTCCCTGAATCTTCCTTTCCCAGTTCCTTGTGTTCCTTTGAAGATAATGGAACTTGGCAACTTAACAAGAGGATTTACCAAGATAAAGCTTAACCATTTGTTTAGATATTCATATCCTGCTTCTGAGTTTGTAAGATGTTTAAGCAGTTTCTCAATGTACGGGAATTCGTAGGAATCTTTGTGAACGAAATAATTCTCAAGAGGTCCTGCAGAATAAGTATTGAAATATTTTCTTCCAAAGTCTTCAAAGAACTTTTCTTCTGTTGGTTTATATCCAAATTCGTCGATCAGTTTAAGGATATCAGATTCCTGGAACATTCTAAGCATTCGATCTTGAATCTTATTTAGAAGTTGTCGTTGTGATAATGGTTCGCCTTCAGGATTTACTCTACTTATATTGAATTCTGAATAGATGTCTACTCCTTCTTCAAAGCTCAGGTATTTAATGAACTCTGATAGCTGACTCTCTGTATGTCTATTGATTCCACCAGATCGTTTATCATATATCATATATCTATGTGTCTTTTCGCTTGCTATGTAACACATTTGAAAGTTCTCAAGGAATGCAACGCTTATCTTCAATTGTTCCTTTATGATGGGTTTAAGAAGGTCTAGATCGTAATCAAAGATCCATTTTCTTATCTCTGAATAGTTAACAATCAACATATCTTTCTTAACCCAACCGTAGAATTCTCCTTCTGAATGATCGCAAAGTTTAACAAACTCGTGAATCTCTTCTTCAGCTTCTTCATGGGATTTTAGGTATATTGCAATATTCTTGAATAATATGTTATTCTTTTCGATGCCATCTTTGTCGGCGATATACTTTTGAAGCTCTTTAGATTTTAGAATTGTGTCAAAGAAAACATCGGGTTCTTCCTGCATAATGTCTACAGAATTAACAATGCTTTCAAACTTATCTGATTTCAATTCAACAGATTCTGCATATTCTCGAATGATTCGAGTGTTATTTTGAACCATTTCGTCATTGAACATATCATCCATCCACATTGTTTCTAATAGTGTTCCAGGTATTGATTTGTTGTTTATGGTCTCTGGAAGTCTAAAGAAACGTGGTAAATCAAAAACAATCGTATCAACATCTTCGTGAACATGTTCTTTAAATCCTTTCAGGAATCTTTCAACAACTTTAGAATCTGTATTTGACATCTCAACAGGGATGACAAAATGAAATCCATTCTGAGATTTATCTGTTAAGCTTGTTTGAATTCCCATGCTTGTTAATTTATCAAGAACTATATTATATTTTGATATATCATTTCCTTTGTCGATATCGATCGCCACATTTAGAATTCTGCTTACATTCTTTGAATCTCTTTTAGATTCATTCAAAGGATTTAACATATAACCAGCAGCATAAGTATTTTCCTGGTTCCAAGAAACAATTAATTCTTCAATCTCATTTAGATCTATATTATCTTTTTTGTAATAAGTGTCAATGATTCTATCTCTTTTTTGATCGTTCCAGAAACATATATCTAGATACTCATCTGGTGTTAGTCTGTCTCGAAGAAATCTTAAATACTTTTCAAGGCCTTCATTCATATGTCACACCTCTTAGAGTCTTTTATCGAGTCTTTATGAATCACCTTTTCTTCATCTTTAATAGTTCGAATCTTCAGAGATATTTCATCTTCTTCAATTATTTCACCTGTGTATAGAATCCATTCGCCCTTTTTATAGGTATCGAATTTCCATGTTGTGTTTATTCCATAATTCACCATTTCTTTTACCTCAAATCACAAATCTTTAATCAGAATCTTAAATCTGGTGAGAACTTTATAAATCTTTCTGTTTACTCTTGCACACACATAAAGTGACAAGCTGCGACACCCTCCCAAAAAAGACGTCACAGCTCATACCCTCAAATCTGAGCTCGTAGAGCGCCAGTGACGACTGCGACGACTGTGACGACCGAGTCCCTACCCCTGCTCTTTCGTACGCTCTTTTATACACTCTCTTTTTAAGGGAAGTGCGTATACGTTTAATATGTATATAGGTTGTCACAGTTGTCACAGTTGTCACACTTAGCTTGTTAGCTCCTCTAGTCTTAAGATTTTGCATCGACGACCTTTGTGGAGGCTTGGATATGAATTTAGAGATGTCACACTTATTTAGGAAAGATTTATATATGTGTGTATAAACATATTCATTGTAAAAATGGTTAAAGATAGAACATCAAAAACTACAGTTTCTCTATATCCCATGGATGACGAGCGATTGAAAATTATAAAAGAGGAGTTCAAAGGATTCGGAATTGTGTTTAATATGTCCGAGTTCTTGCGCTTCTGTATTAGAAGCAATACGATGGTCTCAGTATACAAAGAAAAGATCGAAAAAGGGTACAAATATTGAAGAATAGAAAACCTAGACTACTGCCTGATAATATAGTAAATCCGATAGTACAAACTAGCAATAGAAGATCAATTCATGCAGAGCTTAATAGACATGAATATTTAATGAACTTTGATCTTAAACCTATTCAGATTCAATTCTTACAAAAATTCGTCAGGAATCATTTCAAGATCCAAAAGACTTGCGAAGCCATTGAGATTTCTTTGATGACTTATAATAATTGGAAGAACTCAAATCCTGATTTTAAGAAAGCAGTTGAATTCTGTATGGAGTCAGAATTAGATATATTCGAAGATGCTTTGAGAGATTTAGTAGAAGAGAGAAATCCCCAAGCAGTATTGTTCGGTCTTCGTACTCGTGGGAAGGATAGAGGATACGGAGAGAAACAAGAATTAGCAAGCGGGATCGCAGCGATCAATATTACATTTGAAAAGGCTGAAGATCAAAAAGTTATTGATGTAGAATAATACTCCATTGCGAGAACGTCTTGGCGAGGCGTTGAGATTAAGGTCTTGAAGGTTTCGCGGACCACGCCACTTATAATCAATGACGAAGAAGTTACAGATAAGCATTAGACCTACAAAGAAACAGGAAATATGTTGGGGTTACTTAAAAGACCCAACAAAGAAGTTTGTACTATTTGGAGGAGGTGCAGGAGGTGGTAAATCTTGGCAAGGATGTGAATGGCTACTTATTACAGCTTTGCAATATCCTGGATCTAAATTGTTTGTAGGTAGAAATGAATTGAAGAGATTGATGTCCTCAACATATATCACCTGGATGAAAGTATGTTCATTCCATAAGATTCCACGATCAATGTGGACTTTGAATTCTAAATATAACTATATTGAAATGTCTAATGGGAGTAGAATTGATTTATTAGATGTCGCATACCAGCCAAGAGATCCGCTATATGAACGATTTGGATCCACAGAATATTCTTGTGGATGGCTTGAGGAAGTTGGTGAGATTAAGGAACGAGCATTCGATGTACTCAAATCAAGGATTGGAAGACATCAGACTCCTAAGATGGTAGAGAATGGATTTAAGTCTAAGATGTTTCTTACTTGTAACCCAAAGAAGAATTGGGTATATCATCAAGCTTATAAGCCATGGAAAGAACATTGTCTACCTCCTGAATGGGTATTCATCCAATCTCTATACCAAGACAATCCATTCACTGCTTCAGAGTACGGAGAGAACCTACGATCGATAAAAGATCCAGTACTACGAGAAAGACTTATGCTTGGTAATTGGGAGTATGAGAATGATGATGCAATCTTAATAAAATATGAAAACATACTAGACATGTTCGGGAGAGAATATGATGTCGAATCAATGGGAGGAGATTTCTATTTGTCTGTGGATGTTGCAAGATTTGGTAGAGACAAAGCAGTTATAATGTTATGGCAAGGATGGTTCATTAGAAAGATCTGGTTTTATGATAAGTCCTCCGCAGACTTCCTAGAAGATAAGATTACTTCAAAGGTGAATCAATATCATATTGAATGGAATAATGTTGTTATAGATGAAGACGGAGTCGGTGGAGGTGTTGTAGATCATTTGAGAGGATGTACAGGATTTGTGAACAACTCAACAGCAGTGGAAGAGTTCTATGAAGATACTCAAGACACTAAAATGTATAACTATAGGAATCTACGATCTCAATGCTATTACAAATTGGCAGAAGTTATCAATGAAGGAAAGATTGGAATATCAAAAGATCTTCCAATGGATATTAAGAATGGCATAATAGAAGAGCTTGAATGTGTGAAGAGAAAAGACGTAGAGAAGAACGAAACAACTCTTGCAATCATTGGAAAGGATGAGATGAAGGAGATGATAGGAAGATCACCCGACTTCGCAGATTCAATGATGATGCGATGTTACTTTGGACTAGGAGAAGTTGAAAACTTCGAGGTAGATATTGCATGGTAAAGACTAGTTCGGCCAAAAGACATAATAATGCGTGGAAACATTGGTGCCCAAATGAATGTTAAAAGAACTGAAAGTAAAGTAAAATGTTGTTGTTGTAATACTACTGTGGGAATAACAGATGGTATCGTTTATAATAATGTTTTATGTTTAAGTTGTTATTTTGAAAAGGAACTAGAAAGGTGAACAAATGAAAAAGATAGATTTATGTAATATGTGTATTCATGATGATTTTGGATACTGTGGATTAAGAAATAGCAAATTAGAACTTCAATATAAAAATGATGAAGATGGAGACTTAACTCAATGTTCAAGCTTCTCAGTAGATAAAGAAAGAGTTAACAGAATGTTTAAGTTGAAAGTTACTAGGAAGGTGAACAAATGAATGTGGAAGACAAGCAGTGTATGATGGATCTCTCAAGCGTTATATTTGTAGTGTGTGCAAAGGAGAATTTTTAAAAGAGGATTTAAAATGAAAAAGTTATACGAAAAGAAAGACAAAGAGAAGAAGAAAGAGAAAGACAAAGAGAAACTCCTTGAAGATGTAAAGGAGGAAATTATTGTTAAATGAGTCAACAAAGTGTTGCTAATGAATTGGAGAAGCATTATCCTGAGTATTTGACTAAAGATGATTTGATGGAGATACTAGGAACTAATAAGCAGAGCGTGTGTCGCAATTTGAGAGCATTAATTAAAAGAGAAGAAGTTGAGTACGAAATGACTTGGAAGAGTAAGTTCTCTCCAAAGTTCGGAAAAGCTTATAGAATTAAACCAGAGGTAAAAAATGGAAACTAAACCAGAACAAGATAAACAACCAACACAGAACATCCCAGAAGCTTTGAGAAGCGAGGGAACAAAAGTAGTGTCATTCAAGAAAGCAATTGATGATGCTTTAACCAGGATCGAAGATCTTGCAACAATGGAAGTTCTTATGCCTGTTGAATCAAGACTACGTGAAAGGATGAATTCCATTCAGAAGATGGGAGCAGCAAACCATTTAAAGATTAGAGGTCATTGGAAAACTACTCCTCCTAGAATGCACATTACTAAGCTATCAGGAAGAAAGTTAGGACCTAATGAAGCTGAAATTACTTTCTCTGTTTTTGAAGTGGATGAGAACAACAATAAGAAGATGCACGAACAAAACACAGTTATCATCAAAGAAGATGGATCCAAAATCAACAGAACTACATCTGCAGAATATAGAGTTGCTTATGAAGTTACAGAAAAGATTAAGACTGGCAAGACAATATCAAGAGAAGTAATGCAATTCGAGTTAAGATGAAATCAATAGAAATAACAACAGGACAAAGAATGTTATGTTTAACATTCATGACACAGGGTAAAGCAGGAACAGTAGATCAAATGAGAAAAGTTGATAAAGTATGTAATGTGCTTGAAGAAGGTCTAGATGTGAAGGAAACAGATATGGAGAAAATCAATACTCTTAAATTTGAAGATACAGATTTTGCATTCTTGAAACAATCATTTGATTCATTTGAAGGATGGCTACCACAAGCAAGGAAGCAAATAATTGCTATGGCTAAAGTATTAGAAGAGGCAAAAGAGTAAGATGGCTGAAAAGATTAAGTTCGAATGGGATGGAGAACAACTTAGACAAACAGTTGAAATCGTACCACAGAAATTTACTCCGAAGGAAGTAGTTGAATCTATTTCTCAATCCAGGAATAATATTGGTCAAATGGAAGAGAACTTGATAAAGCTTGAAAATAATATTGTTAAGTTGAAGAATGATATTAAAGCAGGAAAAGAACATCTTTCAAGACTTGAAGATTTTGAACCTAAATGTAAAGAGATAATGCTTGAGCATCTAAAGAGTCAAATTGCAAAATGTTCAACAAAGTGTAAAGAACAGGCTATTGCAGATACTGAAAAGACTATCAAAGCAGATCCAAGTGCTTACACTGAAGATCAAAAGAAGAACATGAATTATGTGAATTATCAAAGGCTTTTAGCTACCGATGAGAAAATAGCACGGAAGATATCAGCTGATATGATAAGAGAGAACATATTTATGAACCCGATTTATTCAAACCCTTTTTAGGGTTTATTTCTTTTTTTTCAACTAGTATTTAAATATATAGAAGGAGATACATGATTCAAGATGCCTGGTATTAAAAGAATTTTTCATAATGTAAAGGAGCTCGCCTTAGGTAAAGGTATCAATACTTTGCAGACTTCTGATGAAACTGCAATCACTGCGTTACCATGGGGAAGTCAATCAGACCCAGTCGATAAACAGGCAGTATTTCCTAATTGGTTCTTCTCAGCTAGACTTGGACAACCAAGACAGGTTGATACTAGAAAGATTCGAAATCTTGCTCAAAGTCCTTGGGTTCAGATGGTTCTTACTACTTTTAAAAAACAAATTTATACTACTGACTGGAAGATTGTTAATGTGGATCCAGAGGATGAAACAGACCATATAGAAGAGACTAAGAAGGTAAAAGACTTTTTAGCTAATCTTAATGAAGACAACCAATCGATCGATGATATCAATTCAGAAGTGATTTCTGATGTTGGTGAAATTGATGCAGGTGTCTGGAATTTTGTTTATTCTAGTGATTCATATGTTATTGGAGATGTTCCAATTTATGATGGTTGGGGAAGAATACAATCTACTGAAACCGGTCTTGTTCTTAAACCTTTGGGTCAGAGAACCATAACTCAGGTGAAATCCGTTGATGGATCTACAATGCTTAAACAAATTGATCTTTATAAGAATCTTTTAAACTTCTGGCAATACTCATTCAAACATCCAAGACAAAATCCTACCAGGTTTGAAAAGGATGAAATACTTTATATGATGATGAACAAGAGGCCATATTCCATATATGGGTTCTCTCCTGTTCAATCTATCCAACAAGTTGTTGAGTTATTGATTCAAGGAACTAGATATAATAAAGATCTTTATACTAATAATGCAGTGCCTGATATTATGGTTTCTCTCCCAAAGCTTCCTACTGAAAAGCTTCAAAAGCTTAAAAGAGTTTGGAATGATAACTATAAGGGTAAACCTCATCAAGTAGGATTTATCAATTGGGCAATTGAGAATTTACACAAGCTGAATGATTCGAACAGAGATTTAGAATGGTTGAATGGTCAGCAATGGTATTTCAAGATTGTATTTGGTGCATACGGTGTGAGTCCTGAAGAAGCTGGATTTACAGAGAATTCTAATAGAGCAACAGGAGACAGTCAAGAACGTGTGACTGTTAGAAATGCTTTAAGTCCATATTATAAGATGCTTGAAACATCTATAAATAACAGATTGATTCCAGAAATCTTACAAGATGAATTTCCAAAGATCAAATTTCAATACGCTCCTAAAGACCAAGAAAAGAAGAAGACAGAATTCGAACAACAAACTAAAGAACTTGAATTAGGAGTTATAACAGTTAATGAATATAGAAAATCTCAAGGAAAAGAGTCTGTTGAATGGGGAGATGAACCTCTACGGAAACCTTTTGATCCTACTGAAATGTCTATGAATAATTTCGGAAATCCTAATGCTCCTCCTAAACCAAAGGAAAATGTAAAGAATGAGAAATTCAAAAAGAAGTTCGAGGTATTTCTAAATGGTCGCAAATAGACAACCAACTCTGACTGAGCTTAATGGTAAGAATCAAGATACTGTACAATGGCCAGCCAAAGCAACAAGAGTAACTGCTGTACTTTCTGATGGATCTGAAATAACTAATGATAATCCTCTTCCAGTTATGAACTTTGGTGGATTAGTTCCAGAAGGTTATGACGAAATAATGCTAACTTATGTTACTTCAGGAGATGGTATTGGAGAGATTGAAACTGTTACTTATAAAAAAGATTCTTCTACTTTGGCAATCTTAACTCTTTCTTATAATGGAGATGATAAGTTAGTTGGAGTTGTGAGGTCTTAATGGCTTATTCTTTTAATCCTTTTACTGGTAATTTAGATAAAGTAAGTGTAGAGGATTTATCTTTATTAAAACTTCAAGATTTAAGCGATGTTGATAAAACAGACAAAGCAACAAGCAAAATATTACAGGTAAGAGCTGATGGAAAACACGAGTATGTTACTTTACCTAACCCTGATTTAACACCATACTGGAAATCAGATGGAAGCTCAACAGCTACTGGAGATTGGGATTTAGGTGCTAATGATTTAAGTGCTACTAATGGAGCTTTTACTGGTAATGTAGGAATAGGAACAAGTAGTTTTTCAGAAAAGTTGGTAATCAGTGGAGCAGGAACACAAAGGTTTTTAATAAATGATACTGGTGGCACAGCTAGTTTAAAATTTGCAGCAGCAGGAGATGATGCTTTTTTTGGTAATGCAAGTGCAACAGGAGATATATTTTTACAAACAAATAACATTAATAGAATACAATTAAGCAACGCGGGTGGGTTTTCTTTAGGGGCAAGTTATATTAATACCGACGCAGGATTAAATAATATGTTAGTTCAGGGAAAATTAAGCGTAGGATTAAATACCCAAGATAAAGGTTTAAATGTTGCAGGCGGTAGTTTATTGACGGGCGGTATTGTTGTAGGTAGTAATACCTTGACTTCCAATTTAATAGAAATGAGGACAGCAGGAGGACATGGAACAAATACAAAATATTATCGTAATGGTTCTTTTAGGTTTCAGGAATCATGGACTTCTACAGATTTATATCAAATGCAAGATGCTAGTGGAAATGTTTTATTTCAATTAGCACCATACACAGCACAGTTTACAATGAATGGAGGTTTAAGTGTAACTGGAGAGTCATTATTTACAGATAAATTAAAGTTCACACAAACAGACGGAAACGAGTATATAGATTCTCTTAATGATGGATACCTTGACATTGGTGCAACTACAGGGATAAGGTTATTAAAAGATACAACAATTACGGGTACAGCTTCAGCTACTACTTTAACAGACGGCACAGCTACTCTTACAGGTGGGGTGTTGACAGGTGCTACTACAATTAATGGAATAGATATTGAAACAGCCTTTTATCTACCAACACCAGATAGAGAGGGGCTTATATCTGATGGAACGGCGTTTGTCACCGACGATACAGCGGGTGCATCAGATATTGAGATACCCGTTAAGGATGTTATCTCTATCACTCGTTCAGGAACAACATGTACAGTAACCTCGACAGCTCATGGCTTCCCCACAGACGCCTCCGTTACAATAGCAGGGGCATCGAGTGGCTATAATGGAGAGTTCACAATCACCAGCACGGGCGATGATACATTTACTTACGAAGTAACTGGTACTCCCGCAAGTCCAGCAACAGGAACGATAACCGCCACTAATTATTGGGTACAACTTACATCTCGGTCAACCAATAAAGGCTGGGCGTTTAATTTTACTCTAAGTACAAATGCAGCAGGTTCAAACGAAACACATATTTTGCAAGTAACTGGTAGTGCTTATTCAAGTGCGGCAAAAATTAAATACAGGGGTGTGAATGGTTACTACTGGATATCACATTTTCGTACATCAGTTCAGAATAATAATTTAAAACTTGAAGCTAAACTACATGATACTACTCGTTCTTATTCATTATCTTGGGTAGCTGAAATGGTTTCTGGAGAAATGGGAACTGATAATGGTGGAATAGAAGCAAACTCTTTCCCTATCACAGGAGCAGGTAGAATAAACACCTCTGTTGTAAATGAACTTGATGCAACCTCTCTTAATCTTACACATCCAGGGGCTTGGATTTTTGGTGACAACGACCTGTTGGAATTTAAAAGTTTTGGGACTTACTCTAATGGTGCTGGTTTAATGCAGAAGTGGAGTGATACTTATTATGATGATACTTGGGGGCGCTTTGGAATGGAAAGAGCCGCTACCACAAAAGACTTCGTCTGGAAGGATATGTACAATACCACAGAAACTACTGTTGAAGCAATGAGGTTGACTGGTGATGGAATCTTAAAAGTTAATGATATTCAAACAACTGGTTCAGTTAAAGGTGTTCATAAAGCTGCTGATGGAACTAGTGCTGTTGCAGACGGAACTTATACAATGGGTCTAGGAACTACTACAAATGGAACTATTACTATTAAAGACGGTTTGATTACAAGTGTTACTGAAGCAGTAGATTAAAAGGAGAAGATAAAATGGATTATGTAAAGATAGATGAAGAAGTACCTGTAGAGGTAAGAACAGCCCTAAGTAATGCAATGGGTGCTATCTTAATAGGAATCAATGCTTACAAAGCATACGATAAAGCTAAGAAAGAAGCAGAAGTATTAGCTAATGAAGGGCCTGTAATAGTAGAGGAATTATAATGCCAGATTACTGCTCATTCAGCCCTGATAAAATTAACGGAGTTTACATTGGAGATATTTGTAAGATCCATGATGAAGACTATGAGAAATCAAATGGATGTCCGATTGCTAGAGCAAAAGCTGATAAAAGGTTTATGAATAGATTGACAAAAAGAATTGGAAAAGATTGGGCAAAGGTTTATTATATCGGAGTAAGACTATTTGGTTGGATCTTTTGGATCAAACATTACATCAATAACAATTGGAGAAAAGATTAATGGTTAATCATAAGTGTTTACATGAAGGTGATTTAAGAGTGATGCAAAGAGATGTTGAGAAAGTAAAGATAGACACTGCAAAGATTTTAAGCAGAATGGACACCAGAGACACACAAAGAGAAATCGATCGAATCATGTACAAAGAAGGAATTGACATAATGAAATTGGAGATCGCAACAAATTCCATATTCAGACAAAAAACATCAGGTATCATAGGATTTATCGCGTTCATGTTTACAGTATTGGGTGCAACAGTTATTTATGTTGTGCAGAAGGTATTCAAATAAAAATGTTAGAACTAGAATTTAGTATATTTCAAGAGAAATTGAAACTTGAGAAGCAAAGAGGTTATTATCCTACTATTCACTGTATGGTAAATCCAAGTGGCTTTAAGTTCATTATTAGAAGTCAAGAGAGAATCATGTACTTTACTAATATGCCTTTTGAAAGGTTAAATTCTTTTGCAGAATTAAATGATATAGATCCAATGGAGGTTTATGAAGATTTTGTTACAAATTACTGTTCAGGAACTCTTCAGCTAGAACCCGACGAAGAAGATCTTATTCCAGAGTACTCAGGAGACGAATATAAAAAGAGCCTTGAGATCGACGCGGGCGAAGATATTGTTATTGAAGCTAAAGACTATTCAGAATTCTTGTTAAAGTTCTTTGATAGTATGCAAGGAAAGATATTAAAGGCGGTTGATAAGATCGACAAAAATTATACTACTAAGACTCTTGGTAAGTTCCTCCAAGATCTATTTAATGGTGTTAATACTATAGCATTCGGTAACCAGGTGAGAAGATACATTAAGGTCGATCTTGTCAAAGGAATGGTTTCTGCTGAGGCTGAAACAGATTCTCAAATAGGATTCACTGAAACATACTCTGATAAAATGAACATATTGGCTTCACAACAAATTGACGGATATACTATCAATGGAAAGAAATGGCCAGGTATTAAAGGAGTAACAAAAGAGATTCAAGCCAAAGTAATTGCAGCAGTTCAACAAGGAGTTAGTAATAACTCATCACTTAAAGATATAAAGGAACTAGTAAATAAGGAATTCAGCGGATTTTCAGACTGGAGATCCAATATGATTGCTAGGACTGAAACCAACAGAATAATCAATGAAGGTAAATTAGTTGGATATAAAGAAACAAAAATTGATGGAGTTAAGGTCTGGGACACAGCTCCATATGAAGCTGGAAGGTCATCTCCGATATGTCAAAGACTGAATGGTCAGAGACAATTAATCGACGATCCTTTCATAGATCCAGAAACTCATAAAGCTTTTATGACTCCTGGTGCTCATCCTAATTGTAGGTCTACGATGCATTTTGAGCCAATTTTCAAGTAGTATTTAAATATATATTTAGGAATTGAATTACTATGAACATCGACAAAGCAACACATGAGCCATTTAATACAGAATTGTTTGCTCCGGTTATTAAATCAACCGAAGGAAAGTATATTGCTGTTCTCTCTGATACGTCAGTTGATAGAGATGGTGAAAGAGTTGGAAAATCTGCTCTTTTAGGTATTGACATTGAAAACGAATATACAGCAGGTTTGATAGACCATGAAAACAAAGTTCTAAATCAAGTATGTTGTTGGATCAATAAGAAAATTGTTGAGATTGATGGTCATACTGTATTAACTGCAGAGCCAAAATTCTTTGATTCTAATCCAAATGCAAAAATCATAAGAGGCATGTTGGATGACGGAGCTCAAATGGGAATATCAATTGGTGCGATCGTTAAGCAATATGAGGATCAAAAAGTTAACTCTAAATCAATCCGAACATTCACTGAATTAGAATTACTAGAAGCTAGTTTTGTAGCTATTCCATCTAACAAGCATGGACGAGCTATGGCGGTGGCTAAAAGTTATAAAACAAACGAGGCAAATAAAGTGGAAAAAGAATTTACACAAAAGGATGTCGATTCAGCTATTGAAAAATCTATTGTTGAAAAACAAGCAGATTTCGAAAAGAAACTTGAATTAAAAGACACTGAAATTTCTGATCTTTCCAAAAAACTTACAGACTCTGAAAAGGCTGCTAGTGATAAGGAAGACGAGAAAAAGAAAGAAGAAGATGCTAAGAAAGAAGCCGAAAAGAAATTGGAAGCTGCTGAAAAAGCTCTTGAAACAGAAAAGAAATTATCTCTAGAGAAACAAAAGTTTATCGAAGAAGGTAATAATGGCTCAGAAGGAAACGACGAAGAAGCTGCTGCAAAAGCATATTCTGAGGGCAAACTTCCATTCGTGAGAATAGGTAACTAAAAATGAAAGCAATGTATAAATCATTTGAGGATGGATTCAGTATTGATAAATGTAACTCACGATTCAACGCTGGAGAAATCAGCAAAGACAACTTTGGTGGTATGTCAAAAGAATATTTTAACCCAATCACTAAAGTCGACAAAAGACTAGATATAGCTAAAGCTTCTATCGACAGTCAAACAGGCGGCGCAGGAACTGCGGGAACAGCATTAGTGCCAGTATACCCAGATCCAAACGTAGTAAATAGAACTATTAGGGAAACTCCTTTTAGAAACATGGTGGCAAGAAGAGCTGTTAAAGGTTTAACTTACGACTATATCCCATTAACTGCTAAAGGCGGTGCATTCTGGGCAGGTGAAAACCAATCATTAGATGTTGTTGAAGACACATACGATCGTGTGAGTCTACCAATCAAATATCTATATGCTAAAGGTTTAATCTCAGGACCAGCAATTGCGGGTATGAGAGGATTTATTGATCCAACTCAATTAGACTTAGGTGTAAAAACTGATAGTATTTATGAAGCTGAAGAAGACGCTTTAATCAACGGAGATTCATCTACTAACATTTATGAACCAAACGGTATGATTAAGCAAATTACTACAAACACTACTAACTTGTCTGGTGGTTACCCGACTCTACCTGGAATCAGAGCAGAGTTCGCAACAACTTACAACGCAAATGGTATTGTAACTGTAGCAATTACTGATGCAACAACTCATAACTACATCAAAGGTTTATTACTTGATATTCAAAGACAAGTAACTAACCCATCTCAAGGAATCTTAGGATTTGGTATTCCAGATGCTTTTGACTTCGACGGAGTAATGTTTATCAGAGATAAATTTATGCCGACTGGAGCAAGTGCAAAAAGAATCTTACTAATGGATATGAGATATGTTTTCATGGCTGTTCTTCAAGACTTGACTTACGAAGAAAAGTACACTGACCAAGATGGATATGTATACCTATTAAAGGAATACTTGACAGTTGTTAATACATTCGAAGCTTCATGCTCTCAAATGTATGGAATTGCATAAGGAGGAATGAAACATGACTGATATAACAAGCGGATGCACTATTAACAAAGGCGTAGCAGGCGAAGTAATGCTTTTACTTATTCAAACTCCAGCAACTGCAGCAACAGGAGATACTATTGATTTAGGATCTGATACTGCAGCTGGTGTAAAGATGAGTAGGATTCACAATGTAGTTTCAGAAGATGATGCAGGAGCTGTTGTTGCAGCAACTTTCGCACCAGCAACTGGAATTATTACATTGGGAACAATTGTAACTGGAATCCACAACTTAACTGTGATTGGTAGGTAATTTTAAATGGCAGAAGCAACAGTTGATGCACGTTTAGAAATACACCAACCAGACATAGAAGTTGTAAGATTAACTGCAAGTGATGGGGAAACTTTCACTAGCAGAAAATTTGCAAAGATTGGAGCTGCTCAGGCAACTTTAAATGTTGCAAGTGCAGGTCTTACAGATGAAGTTGTAAGTGTAACTTGGAGTGGAGCAGTGGCAACTATTGAATTAGTTGGAACTGATACCTCTGATTTAGCAGTTACTCTGGTTTTATACGGAAATCTAGGAAACTAGATTTTTATTTTTTTATTTTATTATTATTAAATAATGAGGATATAAATATGGCAGCAGGAGATACAACAATAGTTACATTTACAGCAGGAGATGCTGTAGCAGCAAAGGCTCAAATTGAATCTTTGTCAATAGTTTCAGGTGACATCGTTAAATCGTGGCAACAAAATAATCAAGTGTTCGTAGCACAAATAAAGACGGCTTAAAATGAAATATAAAAATATAACATTGAAAACAATCAATCTTAAAATAGAAAAAGATTGGCGATCAATTGAACCTAATGAAGTTGTTGATTTGGAAAAACCTTTCGAAGGTCTTGAAAAAGTCAAAGAAGCACCTAAAAAGGTTGAAAAGAAAGCACCTAAAAAGAAGAAGTCTAACTAGTATTTAAATAGTAGATTAAGAATATATTAATATGGTAATTGTAAAACCTGGTGTTAGCGAGCTAAAAGATCTTACTGACGTGGATGACGCGTTATCTCCATTAGATGAAGACATTTTAGAATATGAGTCAATTGACTCGGAATTTAAAGGAGTTAATATAGATACAAGAATTTCTGCTAACTCTGATGTGACAGACAATACTGCTCATCGAAACGACGTTACTACAAATCCTCACGCTACTACTTTAGAACAAGCGAGGAATTCTAATAATCAAATCGCTGGAGACATTGATGCAAATTCTAATACTATTACTAATGTTGCAGATCCATCAAATGATGGTGATGCGGCTTCAAAAGGTTATGTTGATTCAAAGATTCAAGGACTTGATTGGGTTGAATCTGTATTGTCATTTTTTGATCCAACTTCAGCTCTACCTGTTGGCCCTACATTAGGCGACAGATATATTTCAAGTGCAACTGCAAATGGTTGGACAGATAATAATATTTATGAATGGGATGGAGCAGCTTGGGACGAGACTGTTATCTCAGAAGGAAAAGCAACTTGGGTTGAAGATGAAGATCTAGTTTATGTTTATAATGGCTCTGCTTGGGTTAAGTTCGGAAGCACAGTTTCTCACAACAATACTTCTGGAAAACAAGGTGGAACTACAAATGAGTATTATCATATTACTTCTGCTCAACATACTGATTTAACAGATGGTGGAGATAGTGCTTTACATTATCATGCAACTGATAGAGCAAGAGCAAATCATACTGGAACTCAAGTTGCTGCAACTATTTCTGACTTCGATGCAGAAGTTGCAAACAATTCTGCAGTTGCAGCATCAACATCACATATCACAGCAACAGGAGCAAGTCATACTTATATTGACCAGAATGTAACAACAGGTGGATCACCTGTATTTCTTAATGCTCAAATGAAGTATGGTAATGATGCTGCAGCTTATACACTTAATCAACTTGAATTTTCTTATAATGCTGGTGTTGACCAATACAGACACGCATTAAAAACTAGACATAGTGGTGGTACTGCAGCTGGCAATGCTATCGATTTATTTTTATGGGAATTTGGAACAGATGCTATAGGAGATGTAGGAACTTTCAAAGCGATTTCTATTGATAAAACAGGAAGCAGTCTATGGAATGACTTAGATGTAAATGGAAACTTTGTAGTTACTGCTCAACAAAGAATCGGAACTGATACTAGCATAACTTCTCAAGCTTTAGCAGTTGCATCAGCAAGTCAAGGAACTCATTTAGGAGGTCAGTTTGGGCTTTATGATAACGCAGCTATGGCAATTGATGTAGGTGGCTTAATTAACCTTGGTGGTCAATATACCACAGGTGGAGCTTATACAGAATTTGCAGGACTATGGGCTGGTAAAGATACAGCAGTTTCTGGCGAATATGGCGGCTATCTTGTTTTAGGAAGTAGAGCACATGCAACTGGTGTATTAAAAGAAGTTATGAGATTAGCAAGTGATGGTAATGTTGGAGTAGGAATAACAGATCCGTTGGCAAAAATTCATGTAGCAGGAAGCAATCCAGCCATAAGACTTGACGACACAACAAATGCATTATATTCATGGAATATCCAATCAGTAGGAGCAAGAGCAGGAGAATTCGAAATAGCTCATGTTGCTGATAATAAAATTCCACTTATGATTAACACAGACGGAGATGTTTTTATCGGAAGTGACTCTTCAACAACTCCAGTTAATCCTCCAATATATGCAGAAAGTGGTGGCAAGGTAGGTATCAGAAACTCATCTCCAACTTATAATATTGATGCAATTTCAAGAACTGCAGCTGCAGGTGGACCAACTTTAAGACTTTCAGATACTTATGTGGAAAACAGTCAGGGTGGATTCGAGATTGGATTCGCAAGTGACAACAGATACATAGGAGCAGCAGGAACAGGGCTTTATACTTTCAGTGATCATAATCTTTATTTGGGAGCAAATGGTTCAACCAATAGATTTATGACAATAGCAACTTCTGGCAAAGTTGGAATCGGAACAATTGCACCAACTGCAAAATTACATGTAGTTAATGATGGAACTGGTAACGGATTATTCATTGACCAGAATGGAAATGGAATTGGTATGGTAATAGATACCGAAGCAACAACACAACCTGGACTTCAAATACTTGGTGATGCAGTAAGAACCGCAGGTGGAACTGGAGCACTTTTAGCAGTAAGACAAGCAAGTGGAAGTTCAACAGGAACAAATACTTATTTACAAAATGCAGGAACTGGAAAGAACTTACATATTGACCAAGATGGTAATGGGATTGCTTTAGAAATTGATAGTGAAGCAACAACTCAATCTGCATTTTATATTGGCCAAACAATTGCAAATGCTCAAAGTAGTTTTCAAATTGCCCATGGTGGTACAACAAAATTTAGAATTACTAGAGAAGACTCAATAAATGAAGATGTACTTGTGAGATTGGGTTCATACTCTTTATGGGTTGATTCAACCGGAGATTTAAGAATTAAAAGTGGAATACCAACTTCCGATACTGATGGAACAGTAGTTGGAACTCAAACTTAATAGAGGAAAATAAAATGTCATATGTAATACAAGGAACAACAACGAATCTTTTCGCAACTTTTCAAGATGTGGAAGGTGTAGAGACCGTTGCAACTACGCCAACTGTTACAGTTATTCATGTTGATAATGCTGGCGATACAATCACAGATGTGAATGCAGCAGCTATGACTTTAATATCTGGAACAACTGGTCAATATTTCTATGTTTGGGCAGTTGCTGATGATGCTTATGAAGGATCTTATTTAGTAACTTATAGTGGAACTGTTACAGGAAAAGTTGTTACTGCTACTGAATCAATTACTGTTTTAGATAGTGGAACAACTCCTGGAGT
>Ga0222628_1000104_pt1 | contig 40488 bp, 37 predicted proteins | sample AntAcemetageno95_FD_179860 | JGI IMG/M metagenome (GOLD analysis project Ga0222628, IMG submission 179860) | Saline water microbial communities from Ace Lake, Antarctica - #95 | ecosystem: Environmental > Aquatic > Non-marine Saline and Alkaline > Saline | place: Antarctica: Ace Lake | collected...
CAAACATTTTTCCAATTAGGATCTTTGATGAATTTTATAAAATAATAAAAAACAAAAGTAATGAAGGCAGCGATTCCAAGATCGGTTGTAACATAATGATTATGTCCCAGAATATTTGGGTCAAAAGTAAAGAGAATAAAAGCCAAAAGGGCGGCGCCGAGACTAGAAATTTCCCAAGTCCATTTAAAAATAAAAATCGCCAATAAAACAAAGATTAGGATGATTGGGAGTCGAGACCAAAAAATTATTTGATCGGGATCATTTCCAGATTCAAAGAGAAAGCTCTTGCCAGAATTCCATTGAGCATCATTAGGATTTTGTTCCCAAAAATCTTGGGAGGTATCAAATTTTGGATTAATGAATAAGAGTGGGAAGGCGCTAAGATCTTTGAGAAGAGGAGGATGTTCTGGATTCAGACGCATATCAAAAGTTTTTAGATAGCTGTAGCCAGCTGGGATGTGAGCGTCTTCGTCATAAATCAGGCTGTCATTTTTTGCATTCAGAACAGAAATAACAATAGTTAGAGCTAAAGAGAAAATAATTATTTTTTTGTAATGTCTTTGAAAAAAGCTTTTCATTTTAAGGAGTTTTTAGAATATAAAAAATGCTTCCTGGTTCATTTTGAATTACTTCGAATTGAAGTTGGGGGAATTTATTTTGAATTGATTCGATAGTAAATAGGTTGCTATTAGTTAGGAAAATAATGAAATCACTTTCGTTTTTAGGTTTAATTTTTTCTAATTCATTTGAAACTAGGTAGTGGTTGAATGGTTTATTATGGAAAATCCAAATAGGTAGCCTTTCCAAGGTATTTGATCCGTCAGTTATAATATAAGTTTCTTGATTTTGAGGTAGAAGGGAAATATATTTGGATATTTCGGTAAGACTTTTATTAAAAGAATAAGCCACTTTTTCTTTACTTGCCCAAACAAGATGATATTTAACAGAATTAAATATTCCGATAAATAAGAAAGAGATTATTAAAAGGATAGAAATATTTTTTCTTGAAAATAAGCCACTTTTTTTAGAATGAATAAGAAGATATTCAAATCCAATTCCTGAAAAAATGAAGACGACAGGCAATGTTCCAATTGCACGAAGAGCGTGGGGATTACCTTCGGCAGTTAGGAATTCTGGAGCGAGCATAGCGAAAAACCAAAGGAGCAAAAATGAATATTTTTCTAACTCCAAGGATCTGATTTTTTGTTTAATTCTTTTTTTGAAAGATTTAAAAAAGATTGTAATTGAAAAAATTATTCCGAGAAGAAAAGCAAAGCCTGTAATTGGGTCAAGAAGTGGGTATGGTCGGAAATTATGGCGCCAATTCATATCGCCAATAAAATTGTATTTTATTAAACTTAGTGAAAAACTTTTTAGAAAAGCAATTCCAGCATTCCCACCGTTAACTTCTGATGAAAAAATTGATACTGAAGCTGCACGCGATTCAAGAAATTCTGGATTTTTATAAAAGGTGGCGAACATTGGTGCAGCGATAATCAGAGAGGCAACTAGGAATATTAGAATTGATTTCCAATAATCTTTGATAAAATTTTTGCGTGATAAGATTAGAAAAACTACAAAAACGACTAGCATTATTGGGGCGATTCTCCAGGAAATATAGGAATGCATTCCAAGACCAAAGATAGCTCCACCAGCAGCGAAATCCCACCATTTTTTTGTGCGGAGTCCTTTGAAGAGAAAATAGAAAGAAAAAACTAAAATAGCGGGAAGCATATTGGCCCGAAATGCAATTCTCCCAAAATGGATGGCCCAGAAAGAAGTGGCAACCAAAAATGAGCTGATGAGAGCTATGCGACGATTAAATAATTCTTTGGAGAATAGATAGGTTCCTAGAATAGTTAAAGTTGAAAAAATAATTGCTGGAAGTTTTAGAGTTAAAATGCTAACTCCAAAAAATGAGAAGAATAGAGCAATAAAATTAATGAAAAATCCTTCTCGGCCATTGTTGTATTCGTAGAATAGTTGATAAATTCCAGTTTCGTTAGCCTTAATGGCGTCCTCGCCATTCATTGCTTCATCGGGATATATTCCAGGAGGAGTATTATCAATATTATAAACCCTTAAAAACAATCCAAAAGCTATAATTAAAAAAACTAAGAGACAAATTTTTGTTTTTCCTTTCATCATTTTATTAGTTTTATTTTTTTTAATTATAACATGAAATTTTAGAGTTATCCACAATGAAGTTTTGCTTTGTTTGTGGTATAATTAAAAAAAATTGAAGTTTTTCAATCGATTGTATTTATGGATAAAATAATAAATAGCAAAAGAAAGGATGTGTTTCCAGGAGCGATTGAAGATGCTTCAAAATTTGATGCGTCAGAATTTGCTAAGGAGCTAAAAAAAGAATATCAAAGTTGGCCAAAAGAACCTAAAGACTTGGGCGCGGCAGCAAAAAAAGATTCAGATGATGAAAATTCAAAAATTATTCTCACTAAAAAAGAATCAAAAATAAAAAATTTAGAAATGGAAAACAATCAAGAAAAAAAACCAACTGAAAATGTTGAAAAAAAATCAGAAGAAAGAACCCTTACCAAGGAAGGTTTTATTGAGAAATATAGAGAGTTGTTAAATGAAAATCGTTATAATGTAAACGGAGAGCTTATGCGTGTAATTGATTTTGATGAAAAAAATTCTGTAGTTACATTATTGGTTAGAAATAAGTCTAGAAAAGTTCTTCTGAAACAATTTGAAGATGTGTATTTAGAAGAATACAATTCTACGGATCATGGGGCGAGTAGAAAAAAACCAAAAAGAACTATTCCAGAAAAAAATAATAAAAATGTTGATAAAAAATCAGAAAATATATCTGAAAAAACAAAGGATCCAGTTTTAGAGCAGGAAGTTGTAGACGAGCCTATAATAGAAGAAAAAAGAAGAATTAAAAAACCAGTAGAGGATTCAGCTAAAAAAGAAGAGGTTAAAAATTGGTCAGCTTATCCTAAGAAAAAATTCTCAAAAGATGATCCTATATCAGAGGAAACAGAGAAAGAAGAAGCTGGTTTAGATAATCCAAAACCGCTTAAGAGTTCTATTGAAATTGCAATGGAAAAATCAGAACAGAAAACAGAAGAAAAGGATACTCTAAAAAATAATCAAGAAGTATTTGATAAAAATGAGGATTTGGAAGACAATATTTCTTGGGCGGAGGTTGAGCCGACTGAATCAGAAAAAAATCAAGCTGAAATAGTTGAAAAGCCTAGTCCTTCTGAGAAATTCTCAGAGACCGAAGCAGAAAAGCAAGAAAGAAATGAACTAGCTGACTTGGCTGGTAGATTTATAGAAAAGATTGAAGCTACTACTGATTGGAATGGATATAATGAAGAAAGGAAAAAAACTGGCATTAAACTAAAATTAGAAGTTTTTTTAGCTAGAGCATTAAAACAATCAAATCATCTTGATAAATTAGATGATAAGAAATCTGAGGAATTAATAAAAACTATAACAGAGGCTATTTTTAGTAAGAATAAAAAATGAAACAAAAAGAAATAAAATTAGATCTTGATGAGTCAGCAAAAAAAGCAGAAGAAGAATTGTTGAAAAATTTTGGGAAAAATAAGAAACCGATTGAAAATTCGGATAGCTTGCTAGTGGAAGAAAAAACGGAAGAAACTGATAAAAAATTTGGAGAAGCTGAAAAAGTTGATAAAGCCAATGATGCAAAAAAAGCTAAGGAGGTTTTAGACTGGGCGGAAAGCGGAGAGGTTGTAGAAAAAGTGGATTCGACAAGCTCACCACAGGCAGATTCGACAAGCTCATCACAGGCAGATTCGACAAGCTCACCACAGGCAGATTCGACAAGCTCACCACAGGCAGATTCGACAAGTTCACCACAAGAAAAAAAACCTGCAGAAAATAAGGAATCTGAAGATAAATTTTCTAATAAAGAAGTGTGGAATGGAGTGGATGAAGCAGAAAAGGAGGATGATATAGAAAAAGAAGAAAAAATAAAAGCCGAATTAGATGAATTGCGAAATCAATACGTAAAAGCTAATAATAGTGCAACTGAAAAAATAGGATTTATTAAGAGAATTTTAGGAAAATCAGTGATAACTGATAAGGGTGATTTAGAAAGTGTTAACGCTGCTTTTGGTAAATATAATGCTAAGAAAATTGAATTATTGGATTTTCAAGTTCAAGAATTGAAGAATGGAAATTTAAGTGAGGATGAATTGCGAAAGGAGATGGGTGAATTAGCTAAATTTTTTAATAAAGATGAATGGCTAAATATTATAAAGGCTAATGATGAGTATAAGCTAAATAAATTAGAGGGTAAAAGTGAATTAAGAAATAAAGCTGTTAATAGTTTGAAAGATACTGTAAATTGGTATCGAAAACTTTCATGGAAATATAAGGTTGGTGCTTCTGCGATTTTTCTTGGCCTTGGTGTTGCGGGAGTGGCTTCGGGAACAGGTTTGTTGGCAGGAGGAATATCAGCAACTGCATTAATAAGAAAAATTCTTTCTTCTGCAGCAACTGGAGTTGGAACAACAGCTATGCTGGAAGGTTTATATCGTAAAAAGGAAAATAAAAACATAGATATAAAAAATGAAAGAATAATGGAAAATTATGAAAAAAGTCAGGAAGGCAATGAAGAGCGAATAGAAAAATTGATAAATATATTGAAAGAAGAGATGGATGGCTTTCAGCAAAATTTAAAAAATGAAAATGATAAAGCTAGAGCTAGATTAGTTTTGGGTAGCGCGGTTGGAATAGGAATATTTGCTGTTTCTAACGTGGGTCATTTTATGGGAGGCCAAGCTGATGTTCCAGAAAATATTGAGCATGATCTTGATAGCATGACAGCTGATGAAATAAGAATATCAGGGGATGTCCCATTGGTTCCCGATGAAGGTGTTGATTCTGCAACAGAAGTGATTGAAGAAACCACTAAAGGAGCCACTGAGTCAGCGGTAGATTTAGCTAAAGAAGATATTACCGAAAAAACAGTTAGCACTTTTGGAAAAATCCTAGAAGTAAAACAAGGATCTAGCTTTGAAGGAACACTAATCCAGCATTTAAAAGGCTTGGGAATGAGAAGTGCGGAAGCTGGGAAGCAAGCTCATTTAATGGCTCTTGATTATGCTAAAGAGCATGGAATTTCTGATAAGGGTCCGTATAGCTTGATTCACAAAGGAGCTAGATTGGTGATGAGCGAAGATGGGAAAAGTATTTTAGGAATTGAAGGAGATAATAAATTAGGCTGGATTAAACCGGAAGGAGGATTTGAAATAGAAAAAGATATTCCTCGTGCTGGTATTGGGGAAGCAACCAAAGAAGCAATTGAAAATATCTCGACTGAAGATGTGGTTGAAAAAATAGGGGAGACTTCCAAAGAGGCAGTTGAAAATATTTCAACAGATGATGCAGTCGAGAAAGTAGGAGAAGCTTCAAAAGAAGCGATCGAAAACGCTTCAGTTAGCGATGTCGCTGATAATCCAGAAGTTCCAGCAGAAGATGCTAGCAATATAAGTCCAGAAAATACAGATACAGATAATGTAGGAGAGCCCGAAGACACTTCGGAAGGAGATTCAGAAAAAAAGCCTGAAAATATAAATAATTCAGAAAATAGCCCAGAGTTTATAGCGAAAGCTCTTGAAAAAGAAGGTGTGGAAACGATGAAAAAAGTTTCTTTAGGAGATAGGGCTAATTGGGCAGCTATGAAAAATATGACATATAACGAATTAAAAGGATCAAGAGGAATGTCAGCAAAAGTTATTAATTCTATTGATAGAGAAGCTGCTAGGTATGTTAGGGAAATTGGAAGAGAAGCAAATTTTAGGGAAGGTGAAAGACTTATTAATTGGGTTGGGAGAGTGGCGAGAAGAAAGATATTGAGTTAATAAATTTTTTAATTAATTTATAAATTAATCTCAGTTAAATAACCGCTGTGGCGGTAGTTCCGCCAAGGCGAAACTATTTGACGGGACAAGAAATATGGATCAACAAAAACAAATTCAAGAGGATATCATTCGTGAATTAGGGCTGGAAAATTTGACTGAAGATAAACAGAAAGAATTAATTGAGAAAATGACTGAAACTTTGTTTTCTAGAATTTATACAGAAACATTGGAAAGACTAAATGATACTGACAAAGAAATTTATTTTGAAATGATTGATAAAAAAGCTAGTCCAGAAGAATTTGATAAATTTTTGCTGGAAAAAATTCCAGATTACGAACAGATGGTTCAAAAAACTATAGATAGTTTTAAGGAGGAAATGAAAAAGGCTTAATTATTTAATTTAATCCCCAGTCAAATAGCTACTTAAGCTTGTCTGCCGTAGGTAGGCGACAATTACGCTAAAGCTAAGATGTTTGACGGGACAAGAAAAATGCTTGAACCAATTGAAGAAAAAGATTTAAACTTAGAAAATAAATTTGTAGGAAAGGCAGAAGGCGAAAATGAATCGATGGAAAAAAAAGCTGAGACGCCAATTTCTTCTGAAACAAAAATAGAAAGAAAAGAAGGGGCGGTTGAAAAAGATGATGCGTATTCTAAAATTCTTTCTAAGGTTAAAAAAAATCAACCAAGCGATGACCAAAATATTTCAGTCGATGCACAAAATTTATCCGTTGAAAAAGAAGCCGAAAATAAAATTGATAAGCTTATTCAGTTAGCTTCACAAAAAGGGGTAGTGCATGCTGTTAAAGTTGCACGTCATTTACAGGATAACTATACCATTGATGAATTTCACGATCGACTTTTAGCGGATGAATTGCACGATGCTTTAATTAAGAAGGGTCTCATTGAAGAGATTTAAAAATATATGTCGATGGATCTTAGTTTAATATTTATTATTTTGACTGGTTTATTTGGGTTATTGACTCTTGTAAGCGGCTTTTGGTTTTTTCTAAAAAGTTTTTTGAATTTTCGAGCACAAATCAATCGTTCGATGAATATGGATTTGGAAATTATTAGAGTATCTAAATCTGTTAAGCCTAAAGAATCAGAAGAAAAGACACAAGATAGTTGGAAAGAAGAAATTGGAGCAATGGAGCAACTTTTAACTGCTCTTTCTAAGCTACGAGAGAAAAATGGTTTTTGGAAACAAATTATTTATGATCAACCGCATATTGCTTTGGAAATTGCTAATTCGTCTAAAGATGATGAAATAGTATTTTTTATTGCTATTGCTAAGAAATTTAGAGAATCAGTAGAAAAGCAAATTCATAGTTTTTTTCCACACGCTTCACTAGAAAAATCTAATGATTTTAATATTTTTTCGCCTAGTAGTTTTACTTCAGCAGCAACTTTAAAATTAAAAAGAGAATATTTTTTACCAATTAAAACCTATGAAGGATTAGAGGTTGATCCACTTAATGCAATCGCTAATGCGCTTAGTCGCCTCGATACAGCTCAAGAGGGAGCAGCTATTCAGTTAGTTTTGCGACCAGCAAAAGTTGGATGGCGAAATAAGGGAAGAGATGTTGCTCATAAAATGCAACAAGGAAAAAGATTAAATGAGGCTAATGCATCCTTTTTAAATAAGGCTAGTAAAGAGATCGGTAGTGCCGTGCAGGAAACTATGAAATCAAAAAATGATGGAATGAATTCAGAAGACAAGGCTATCCAATTAAGCCCAGAAGAACAGGAGCTCGTAAAAAAAATTGACCAAAAATCAAATAAGGCCGGATTTGAGGTAAACATTCGTTTGCTGGCTTCAGCTGAAACAGAAGAGCGATCTCAGCAAATTCTTAGTCAATTAGAGAATGCTTTTTCTCAATATGAAAATGCTGATTTAAATTATTTTCAGATAAAAAGTAGAGGTGATAAAAAAGAAATTGCCTATGATTTTATTTTTCGAAATTTTATTCCTGAACAAGCAATGATTTTGAATGTAGAGGAAATTGCTAGTATTTTCCATCTTCCAATTTCTGTGACAGAGGCGCCAAAGATTAAGTTGCTCAAATCTAATGCTGCTCCTGCGCCAGTCGATGTTTCTAAAGAAGGAACATTGATTGGATTTAATGAATACCGAGGCGCTAAAACAGACATAAGACTCACAAAAAATGATCGACGAAGACATTTCTATACGGTTGGGCAAACGGGAACTGGTAAAACTACAATATTACAAGAAATGGCCAAGCAAGATGCTAAGGAAGGAAAGGGATTTTGTTTTATTGATCCACATGGAGAAGCTATAGAGGATATTCTGTCTTGTATTCCTAAAAATCGCGCTGAAGATGTTATTATTTTTGATCCTTCTGATGTGGAAAGACCTTTTGGTTTAAATATGTTGGAATTTGATGAAAAAAATCCAGAGCAGAAAACTTTTGTAATTAATGAGATGATTGGAATTTTTGATCAGCTCTATGATTTAAAAGCAACTGGAGGACCTATGTTTGAACAATATGTGCGGAATGCCATGCTTTTAATTATGGAAGACACTGCTAGTGGCTCAACTTTAATGGAAATTTCAAAGGTTTTAGCGGATGAAGATTTTAGAGCGATGAAACTTTCTAAATGTAAAAATCCAATTGTAGTTGATTTCTGGACTAAGGAAGCGGAAAAGGCTGGGGGAGAAGCAGCTCTTGCCAATATGGTTCCCTATATTACTTCTAAGCTAACAACTTTCATTGCTAATGATATGATGCGTCCGATTATTGCTCAACAAAAAAGTACGATTAATTTCCGAGAAATAATGGACAATAAAAAAATTCTCTTGGTTAATCTTTCCAAGGGTAAGATTGGTGAAATAAATGCTCGTTTGTTGGGGATGGTTGTGGTTGGAAAAATTTTAATGGCTGCTCTTTCTCGAGTTAATATACCTGAGGATGAACGGGAAGACTTCTATCTTTATTTAGATGAATTTCAAAATGTAACTACAAATTCAATTTCACAAATTCTTTCTGAAGCTCGAAAATATCGATTATGTCTTAATATCGCACATCAATTTATTGCTCAACTGGAAGAAGATATTTCTAAGGCAGTTTTTGGAAACGTTGGATCTATGGTTATTTATCGAGTTGGCCCAGAAGATGCAGAATTTTTAGAAAAACAAGTTGAGCCAGTATTTACAAAAAATGATTTGGTTAATGTTGATAACCATCAAGGTTTTGCTAAAATTCTCATCAATGGAGTTCTAACAAAACCTTTCAATATCCAAGGTAATCCTCCAACTAAGGGAAATCAAGAGGTTGCCAACGCCTTTAAGGAGCTCTCTAGGTTAAAATATGGTCGCGATCGGGATGTTGTCAATCGAGAAATTATGGAAAGAACAAAAATTAAATCTTAAGTTGCATCGATTAAAAGTTAAAAGCCCCCTGTCTATTTAAAGTAGGAGGCTTATTTTTTTTAAGATATTCTATTGATTATTGATTGAAAAAGATTTTATTTGGTTGTCAGTAGAGAAGAGAGCTTTTTCTTGTTTTTCATCTATCGAAAATTCCTGGGCTTGGGAAATTTCTGAATGATAGAATTGATTTATAATTTTTCCTTCGGAATCTAGTTTTATAATTCGAGAATTAACTGTATCTAGAACATAAAGATTAGGGTTGTCTTCTTCTGTCCAAAGCTTGGAAGGGATTATCGGAGTGGAGCTAGCTTCAAAAGAAAAATCAATTTTATTACCACGGAAAAATTTTAAAATATTTTTTTGATTAATTAGAAATATATTTTCGTTAATGGCAATTTCGGTTGCGTCTTTAATATTTGTCGTATCTTTTTTCCAGTTGTTTTTTTCACCAAAACCACCCTCAGCACGGGGATAGCGATAAATTTGATTTGAACCTTGATCAAGCAAATAAAGATAAGTCAGATAAGTATCCCCAGCGATTATAGAAGAATTCTCGGGTAGTGAAAAAGTGTTAGTTTGAAATTTATTATTTGCTGGACTGAAAGAAATAATTTTAGAGTTATCATTGTTCGACAATAGGATAATATTTAAGTCTTCCATGGGAATGGATAAATTAACTTCCCCTAAATCTTCAGGAACTTGATAACTTTCTTGATTTTGTAGATTTATAATTTCATTTTTTGATACAGCAAAGAATGATTCATTTAATTTTATTATATTATTGAGATTAATATTTTCAATTAGCGTATCCATCCTTTCTAGGCGTATAAGGTTTTTATCATCAACTAGAGGTGGTGGTGTTTCTTCAAGAACGATGGGTTGAGTTTCGACTATATCGGCTTTATCTCTGAATGATTTCCAGGTGGTATTGATGAAAATTGGTATAATAATAAAGAAAATTAAAATAATTACAATAATTATAATTTTTTGACGACGAGTATATCTACTTAGTAGGCTTCGAAGGAAAGAAATCCTAGGAATTATTTTTTTGAAAATATTTATTTTTAGTTCTTGTTCTTCTCGAATTTCAGATAATTCTTTTTGAGAATTTCTTTTTTGGCGGATATTTTCATAAGTCGATTTAGATTTATAATAAGCTATCTGAGTAACCTTCCATAGAAAGATGAAAAGTATTTTTAGTTTTTTCCAGATAAATAGGAAAGCTTTTTTTGAAAAGAGAAATGAGATAGTTGCTACTTTTTTTAAATTAATTTTTTCTCCGCTAGAATCCTCCGATTTTACATCTAGTTGATTATTTTTTTGTTTAGGGATAAAAACACTAACCTTTTCTCTAAAAGTAGAAAAAACATTGGATGAATCGGGGGTCTTAATTGAGGATGAAACTTCTGATTCTTTGATATAAAGATGTCCATTGGGTTGTTTTTGAACAGATTCTTGGGTTTCTTCAGTAATAGTTGCTTCTGGTTCGGGCATTCTGTTTGTTTGGGAAAAGGCAGTTTGACTGAAGGCATTTATAGAACCTATTTTTGGAGTTGGCTGGACTTCTATAATTTCTTCTTTTTCTTTTAAATTAACAATTAACATGGCAGCCTTAGAAACTTCATTGCTAAAAGCAGTACGAATAAATTGATTAAATTCTTCAATAGAAAAACGGATAGCACTTTTTTTAATTTCTTCAAGGGAGAATATTTCAAAAATAACTTCGCTGGTTAATATTAATTTATCATCATTTTCCAATCTTCCACTCGTAACATCAACAAATGTTTTTAGGGGGTGTGGTTCTATGTTTATTTCATCAGGATCTTCCCCTATGTCAGTTAGCGTTTTGTTTCTAAAAAGTAAAGCAGAATTATTTCCTGTTTGAGAAAGGTGTAGGTTGTTTTTTTCAATAACGGAAACGATAGCATTAAGCTTTCCCAGCCAAGAAAGACTTCCATGTTCAGCTAATTTAGAAAGAGCTAAGTTGGCTTTATGAAGAGCTGCTTCTAAGCTTTCAACGGCACCTCTTTTTGGTTTAGAAAAATATTCTTTCCGAATAACAGAAATTAAATAATTAACTATGTAAGAAGATTCTTCTGAATCATCAGAAATTTCTATAATTCCAAAAAGAGTACCTAATTTTTCTTGGGTTACATTCTCAGGCTCATAATAAAAGGTCTCAATAAATGGACGAAGATTTCGGTCATTACAAACTAGAATATTTTCAAAAAATGATTCTAGGGTGATTATTTTCTTTTTACTTTTTCTAGCAGCCATAAATTTATTCTAATGTTTCTTTTTCTAGTATAATTTTAGATTGTCTATTTTTATACCAAATTATTAATGAATAGAAAGCTATAAAAGCGGCAAAAATAATTAAGGCAGCATATTGAGCGTAGGAGAGCCAATCCGCAATTTTTTTAAAAGAGAATCCAAAGAAGTAGCCGATTGTTACTAAAAAAGTACTCCAGATTAATCCACCCAAGAAAGAGCTTAAAAGAAAATCTTTAAATTTCATTTTGAAAGCCCCAGCAGCAATGAAAGCAATCCAACAGAGTCCAGTAGTTGATTTTATGGCGATGACTATTTTCTTCCCATGTTTAGAAAAAAGCTTTTCTATTTTTTCTAGAGCTGAGGGTTTTATTTTTAAAATTATTTGAGCTTTGTGAAGAGTTTTCATTCCACCATAGAAACCTAAAAAATATAGGATAACATCTCCAAAAATATCACCAAATATACTTAAAGCTAAGACTATAAAGGCGTTAAAAAAACCTAAGCTAGAAGCAAAGGCTCCTAAAATAGTAGCAATTGGGCCTTCAACGATCATTAAGAAAATCATCGTCGGATATCCGATGGTCTTAATGTAGCTCAAAATTTCCGGATCATATATATTCATTACCGAGAATTTTATCTTGACTTAATTTTAGCATAAATTTTAAAGAGTGGGAAAGGTAATTTTTAATGATTTTAAGACTATGTAAATTCGAGTTTGGCCAACACTGATTAAAAAATTAATACTGGGTTTACTTTTTTTAAAGGGGGTATTATACTATATTTAGCTTAAAAACTAACTTTTAATAGTAAAAATATGTCTGTTATCTTAGAGAGTCTTTTTGGTTCAAAGGAGAGAATGAGATTGTTGAGATTTTTTCTTTTAAATCCAGAACAGGATTACGAGGTCGCTGAAGTTGCAAGAAGAAACATGCTTAGGCCAAAAACAATTCGCCATGAATTAGAAAATCTTAGAAAAATAAAATTTATTACAAAAAGAAGCAGAAAAAGAAAGATTTATTATATGTTAAATCAAAATTTTATTTTTTATCCAGAGCTTAAGAATTTAATTTCTAAAGCAAATATTTATCCTGATTCCAATGGTTTAAGTAGAATAAAAAATATTGGAAATATAAAGTTGGCAGTTGTAAGTGGCGCTTTTATTAACTATAATAAAAGTAAGGCAGATATGATTTTAGTAGGAGATGGGATTAGTCGAGCAAAACTGCGGAACCTTATGAGTAGTTTGGAAGCAGAAATTGGCAAAGAAGTTGATTTTGTGATGATGACTCATGAGGAATTTAAATATCGTTTAAATATGTTAGATAAATTTATCTTAGAATTTTTGGAAGGACCGCATGAAGAGGTGATTAATAAAATTTCAGGACTCAGACAGTTTATTGCTAATCGAAAATAATTTTATTTTTTCAAAAATCAAGAGTAAAAAATTATAAAGTATGCTTTATTTTCTTATTGGAATTTTAACATTAATCAGTCTAGTTTTGGCTTGGTTGGTTTTTGATATGAAGAAAAAATTGGAAGATGGTCAGGGTGGAGAAAAAATTGGGGCAATTATGGAGAGACTTTCAATGATTTCTGAACAAAGCCGAGATTTACGTCGAACGATGGATAATAAGCTTTCGGAAACCCATCGAACTAATCAGGAACAAATTAATTCAGTAATGCAAACAGTTCAAGGAATCAGTGGTCAATCTTCTCAGCAAATAGCACATGTTGTTGCAGGACTAACAGAACTTCGTGAAACTAATAAGCAAGTATTGGATTTTTCCGCTCAATTACAAAGTTTACAAGATATCTTAAAAAATCCTAAGCAAAGAGGAGTTTTGGGTGAATATTTTTTAGAAACTGTACTTCGAAATGTTTTACCACCCTCAGCCTATCAGATGCAATTTAAGCTGGGTAAAAGTGAAGAAGAAAAGGATTTAATTGTGGATGCTGTTGTTTTTTTTAATGAAAAAGTAATTCCAATTGATTCGAAATTTTCCTTAGAAAATTACAATAAGATTATAGAGTGCCATGATAAAGTTGAAAGAGATAAATTGGAAAAAGCCTTTAAACAAGATTTAAAAAACCGGATTGATGAAACTGCTAAATATATTCAGCCAAAGAAAGACACGATGGATTTCGCTTTTATGTTTATTCCTTCAGAAGCAATTTATTATGATTTATTAATTAACAAAATTGGAGATGCTGGAGTGAATGCAACTGATTTGATTGAATACGCTGGTAAAAAAAGAGTAAATATTGTTTCCCCAAATTCTTTTTATGCTTTTCTGCAAACTATTCTTCAGGGTTTAAAACAAATTCAAATTGAAAAATCAACCAAAGAAATTATAAAACGCGTACAGGGGCTGAGTGTTCATATGCAAAAGTATGAAGGTTATCTTTCTAAGGTTGGAAGTAACCTATCTTCAACGGTTGGAGCTTATGAAAATGCTCGCAAAGAATTTAAGAGGATTGATAAGGATGTGGTTAAAATTGGAGGTGAGGAAAGAGATTTGCTTGAGTCGGTAAGCGTAGAAAGACCAAAAGAAGAAACAGAATAATATTTGATTAGATAAATTTATGGGGGTAAAAATGTTTCTAGAAAAAATTAAACAGTTGCCAAGGAATCTAGTTAGAAGATTTAAGGCTTTCTTTACACAAGAATATTTTCGAAACGCTATTATTTTATGGCTTTTAGCTTTAAGTTTTCTGATCAATCTAGCCAGCATTATAAGCCTTGCAATTCTAGTTAAGCCAGTTGACTTTCCGATAATTCTTCATTATAATGTATATTTCGGGGTGGATGTGTTAAATAGTTGGGAAAAAGTTTATATTATGCCTCTAATTGGGCTTTTTATTTTTATAGTCAATACATTGTTGGGGCTTTATTTTTATAATCATAAAGAAAGAATTGCTAGTCATGTTTTGGCAATTACTAATTTGATAATTCAATTGAGTCTTTTAGTCGCTTCAATTGGGATTATCTTAATAAATTATTAAAAATGTTTTCATTTCCTGATCCAAAAACAACTGATTTAAAGCAAAGAAGGATACAAAGAATATTAGAAATGATTCCGGGTACTTTAACTTGGTTTACTTTTGGGATATTGATTGTTGGATCTTACTTTTTCCCTGCAGTGATATCCATTGCAATTATTATTTTCATTCTTTATTTTATTTTAAAAGTTATTTTTATTACCTATTATTCTGTGGAAGCTCATTGGAAAATGGGGAAGTATAAAAAAATTAATTGGTGGGATAGATGTCAGAATATTATTCATCCAGAAAAATATGCCCTTGAGCTTGAGCAACGCATTCAAAATATGCGAAATTCTTTGAAGGAGATTCCTTTTTTTAATTTTAAAAAAAGATCCATTATAAAATCAGAGCTAAAAAGAGAGGAAGTCTTTTTGGAAGAAGTGAAAAAAATTATTCCAATCAAGGATGAGATTTGGGATTGGAAAAGTATCGTGCATGTTATTTTTTTACCGACAGCTAACGAACCAGCAGAAGTGATTGAGCCAGCCATTCAATCATTAGCTGATGCAAATTTTCCTAAAAGTCAGATGGTCATTGTCTTAGGAACGGAGGAAAGAGAGAATTCGGAGATTAGATTAGCTAAAGTTAAATATTTAAAGAATAAATTTGATGGAGTTTTCCATGATTTTATTGTAACGACACATGAAGTGGCGAAAGGCGAAATGAAATGTAAAGCTTCTAACGCTGGTTACGCCGTTAAAAAGCTGATGGATTATTTGGATGAAAGAGAAATTGATTATAAAAGAGTTGTTTTTTCTAATTTTGATTGTGATAGTGTAGCACATCCAGAATATTTTGCTACACTAACTTATGCTTATATTACTAACCCAAAAAGATTGCAAAGGGCCTATCAGCCGATTCCGATGTATCATAATACTCTGTGGGATACTAACGCCGTAGTAAGAATGATTGTAACCGGATCGTCTTTTTGGCATTTATATCAAAGTACTCGAAAAGAAATGGTAACTTTTTCTTCTCACAGTGAGCCTTTTGATACCTTAGTAAAAGTCGGATTTTGGCCGGTAAATATGATTAGTGAAGATTCCATTATATATTGGAAATGCCTTTCTTATTTTAATGGTGATTATCAAGTTCATCCAATTCATCTTCCAATTTCACTGGACGCAGTTTTGGCGGATACTTATTGGGGAACAATAGTTAATCAATACAAGCAGAATCGACGTTGGGCATATGGAGTTGAAAATTATCCGATAACGATGCGATCTATCTGGCCGAATAAAAAATTTCCTTTAAAAGAAAAATTACGTATTTCCTTTGAGATGCTAGAGGGGCATTATTCTTGGGCAACAACAGCCTTCGTGCTAGCTTTTGCTGGATGGCTTCCGCTTGTTTTAGGAAGTGAGGAGTTTAGAAGTAGTGTATTAGCTCATAATTTGCCGTTTATGACTAAAAATCTCGTGCAAATTTCTTTGATTGGTCTTTTTGTTTCTATTCCACTTTCTTTATTGTCATTGCCACCTAAACCAAAAAAATATCATTGGTCCAAATATCTTTTAATGTTTTTTCAATATGCTTTATTTCCACTTGTAGCTTTGTTTTCTGCTGTACCAGCTATTGACTCGCAGACGAGATTACTTTTTGGAAAATATTTTGGTGAATTTTGGGTAACTGAAAAAGTAAGAAAAAAATGATAAAGTATGTCATTCCATTTTTAAGCGCTTTTTTTCTCACAACGGTTTTCTCCGTTGTTTTGTTTAGTGTTGGAAAAAAAATAAAATGGGAGAAAAGAAATTCAGCTCGTCATATTGATAAAGGGAAGCTTTTACGTTTTGGTGGAATAGCGATGATCTTGGCTTTTAATGGGACGCTATTGTTAGATAAAAATTTAGTAATTGAGAAACCATTGGCGGGATTGATGGTAGTAACTGTCGCAATTCTTATCTTTGGTTTATGGGATGATTTTCGAGAACTTTCTTGGAAAAAGCAAATTTGTTTTCAAGTAGCAATAGCAACCTTTATCTTTTTCTGCGGATTAAGAATTTATTATTTTTCTAATCCAATTGGAGAAGGATTATTAAATTTAGGAATAATAAGCTCATTTTTATTAATGATTTTTTGGTTTTTAATTGTTATGAATTCTATGAATTGGCTGGATGGAATTGATGGACTCTCTGGAGGAGTGACACTTATTGGTGCTTTAACAATTTTCTTACTAAGTCTTAAGCCAGATGTCTACCAGCCTCCAATGGCTATAATGTCATTGGCTTTAGCTGGAGTAGCACTGGGATTTTTAGTATTTAATTTTTATCCAGCTAGAATTATTGCTGGGACAACCGGATCACTTTTTATGGGTTTTGTTTTGGCTAGTCTAGCTATTTTTGCTGGTACTAAAATTGCAACATCTATTTTGATTTTAGCCTTGCCACTTATCGATTTTGTATGGGTGATTGGTCAGCGTTTAAAAAATAAAAAATCAATTTTTAAAGCCGATCAAAGTCATTTACATTATAGGCTTATGGAATTAGGGTGGTCTCAAAAGAAGATTGCTTTATATTTTTATAGCTTCACTATTGTAATTGCACTGGTAGCTTTAAATACGAAAGCGATAGGAAAAGCTTTGGCGCTTATCATTATTGCTTTTTTAATGATTGTTTTCTTTATTTGGATTAATCAAAAAGCTAAGAATAGATTATGAAAAATAAATTAATCATCATCTCTATTTTTCTAATTGTTATTGGAGTAATTATTTTTTTAGACAACAAAAATAGTCCGGAAAATAATATTTGGATAAATAATCAACAAATTGCAGTTGAAATAGCCGAAACTCCTTCGCAAAAAGCACAAGGTCTTTCAGGAAGAGAGCAACTTTGTGATAATTGCGGGATGCTTTTCCTCTTAGAAGAATATCAAGAACATAGTTTTTGGATGAAAGAGATGAAATTTGATTTAGATTTTGTTTGGATTGAAGGAAATAGGGTTGTTGAAATTAATAAAAATATTTCATATATTAAGGGTGAGCAAGAAAAAATTAGTCCCGATGTTCTAGCTGATAAAGTTTTAGAGATAAATGCTGGAAAAGCTTCAGAGTGGGAAATTGAGATTGGATATGAGATAATTTTTGAAAAATAAAATTTTTAAAAAAAACAAAAATCCCCACCGAAGCGGGGATTTTTGTTTTTATAATAAAGTAATAATATACTTATCGAAAAAGAACAGTAGAATTTTTATTTTAGAGATACCTTATTTCAATGACGGCACTCTAACAGCATATTTGTGTAAGTTTTGAACTTGTCTTTCGTTTAAGCCTTTTGCCTTAGTAATAGCGTCTTGGATTAATTCTTTGGAGAATTCTACTGACGTTCCAATGGTTACGCTTTTCTGACTAATTGCTTTACGAAGATAATCTTCAATGTAGATTTTGTGTTCTGGAGCTAGACTTGCGTCTGGATTTTTTTCTAGATAATCAGCAAGAGCTTTTCGAGCCAAATGAGTAGTTCCATTTCCTCTAGCAGCCATTACAACAAAAGAACCTTCTGTTTCTTGACTTTGAGGAGTTGTGGATGCCGTCATTGTTTCAGTAGCCATTTCAGTTTCAGTTGCAGAGCTATCTTCTTCCATTTCTTCAGATAAGATTGATTCTTCACTGATTTCTTCTTTTACCGGAGCTTCAGTTCTTTTTGAATAAGAATAGATTCCTCCAGCAATCGCTACAACAATTATGATGCTAACAATGATTCTAAGATTGTCTTGAAGCCATTGTTTCATTTGTCCAGTAGTTTCATCTTGGTTTTCATTTTCCATGTTTTTCACCTTCCTTTCTAGAATTATTTATTATTTTCAGCCTTGAGGCTGATCCGCTAGTAGCGGAAAATTTTAATGTGCTTACGTTGAAGCTTGCCCGCCGATAAGGAGGGCGTGACCTTTTCAGGTCTCTTTCTCATTTCTAAATTTTAGCAAAGTGGGGAAGAGAGTCAATTCTAGACAATGATTGTTATTTAGGGCATAATAACAGGCTAATTTTTAATTAATTAATTTGTGATTTAAAATATTTTTATCAAAATTTATTATATTAGAAAAATAAAATTTATAAAATAATTTATTATTTAAAAATGTAGTAAAAGTGTAAATGAAAAATTAATTTAGCGTGTTTCGTAAAATTAAATCTTAATTTTTGCTGGCGCTTAAATAAAATTTATTAAAAATAAATTTTTTTAAACTGTGGATAACTTTTTTCTATTGTAAGTAGAAAAAAAATGGTATATAATTAAGGTAGATGAAATTTTTTATTAACATATAAAATAATTTCACAAAAATAAAAATTAGGTCGAAATAAAAAAGATTTATAATAAAAATCAAAAATTAAAATAGAAAGGAAGGTGAAAAATTATGCCAGCAAAAAAGAAAAAAGTAGCTAAGAAAAAAGCAGCTCCTAAAAAGAAAAAAGCTACAAAGAAAGTAGCTAAGAAAAAAGCAGCTCCTAAAAAGAAAAAAGCTACAAAGAAAGTAGCTAAGAAAAAGGCTGCTCCTAAAAAGAGAAAAAAAGCTACAAAGAAAAAGAAAAAATAATCTTTGACTTTACTTTTCTCATGAAATTGGGAAAATCATAAATCATCAACTTTTGATTTTATAAAATCATCAGTCGATAAAACAAAAACCTCGAAAAATCGGGGTTTTTGTTTTGGTAAGGATTATAATCATTACTGACTTTTATCTAAGTATGTAAAGTAATACGTATTATAATACTTACCTAAGTAAGCACTTCTAAAATTCTCCACTTGCCAGCTAAATCTTTTTGGAATTTCAATTTAGCTTTAGGAAAGTATTTTTTAGTTAAAGTGTTTAAAGACTTTTTTTGTTCGGGACTAAATTCTAGAAAGATGTTTGTCTGAATTTTCAATTTTTTAATTTGAGAAAAAAGTTTTTCATAATGATCCAATCCTTCTTTAGAACTGTAGAGAGCAGATTTTGGTTCGAAATTTTTTACATCTGGCATTGTGTCTTCGTAAATTTCTTTTGATAAATATGGTAAGTTAGCGACAATAATTAATTCTTTCGATTTTCTGATTACTGATTGCGGGTTACTGATGACAGGAGATAATAAATTTCCCTTAATAAATTCTATTTTCTTTTCAACTTTATTTAATTTCGCATTTTGTTTGGCAATCGCGAGAGCTTTAGAAGAAATATCCACGCCATAGAACTTGAAACTCGAAACTCGAAACTTTAAACTTTCTAAATTTTTTACTAAAGATATGATGATATTTCCCGAACCAGTTCCTAAATCAATTATAGTTTGGTTATTGTATCTTGTATCTTGTATCTTTCGGAGAGCTTGCTCGACGAGTTGTTCTGTTTCTGGGCGGGGGATTAGAGTATTTTTGTTAACTTTAAAAGGCAGTCCATAAAATTCCTTTTCGCCTAAAATATAGGCAATCGGCTCATGTTTTAATCTGCGGTTGATGAGCTCTTTAATTTTTAAGACTTGTGTCTTGGTTATTTTAAATTCAGGATGAATTAAAATAAACTCCCGTGTTTTTTTTATAACATGGGAGAATATAAGGTCTAATTCTAGGTGATTAATCTTTCCTTGATACATGGAAAGAATATCGTTAATGTTCATTTTATTTCGCCATTTTTATCTTAATATCTTCTTCTTGAAGAGAAGTGATAATTTCATCGATATTTCCTTCTAAAATTAAGTTAATATTACTCCAATTCTTTTTAATTCGATGATCGGTAATTCTGTCTTGAGGAAAGTTGTAAGTTCGAATTTTTTCACTTCGGTCGCCAGTCCCAATTTGGCTTTTGCGAGCATCACTGGATTCCTGAACGCGTTTTTCTTCTTCAATTTGAACTAGTCGAGATCGCAAAACTTTCATCGCTTTCTCTTTGTTTTTTATTTGAGATTTTCCATCTTGGCAAGAAACGATTAGGCCAGTGGGGAGGTAGGTGATGCGGACGGCACTCTTGGTCGTGTTGACAGATTGACCTCCAGGACCTGAAGAACAAAATGTATCAATTCTCAAATCTTTTTCTTCGATTTTAAAATCAATTTCTTCCGCCTCAGGAAGAACCGCCACAGTAACAGTGGAAGTATGAACGCGACCATTCTTTTCTGTTTCTGGAACGCGTTGAACTCGATGAACTCCTGATTCATATTTCATTTTGGAATAGACATCTGTTCCATTAATTTCGAAAACCACTTCTTTGTAGCCCCCAACACTATTAGTATTTGAGCTTAGGAGAGTATTTTGCCAATTATTATTCTCGGCAAATTTAGAATACATCCGGAAAAGTTCTACTGAGAATAGGGCTGATTCATCGCCACCAGATCCAGCTCGAATTTCAACAATTACATTTTTACTATCATTAGGATCTTTGGGAATTAAAAGCGCTTCTAGCTTTTTCTCTAGATCATTTTTTTGGCTTATAAGTTGAACATTTTCTTCCATTGCCATTTGGGAAACTTCAGCGTCTTCACCAGAGTTAATCATTTCAGCATTATCTTCCATAGTTTTTTCAGTTTTTTCTAGCTCTTCAATTACCGAGATGCTTTCTCCTAATTCTGTTTGACGTTTTCCGAGCGTTGCCATTTTTTGAGAATCAGAAACTACCTCAGGAGAATTGAGTTGGGATTGAATGTCTTCGTATTCTTTTTTAATTTCTTCAACCTTGTCCTGTGAAGTCATAATTTTATCAATATCTTTATTTAAACTCGCTTATAAAATATTTTCAATTAAATTTTTATTCCCGTTAACTTTCTACGGGATTTGAGATTTCATAAATCTATTATATAATTGAATAGTTATTTTAGCTAATAAATAACCATAAGTCAATTAAGTTATTTTATGAAAAAGTATCTAAAATTTTTAGCCGTATCCTATGTTGTAGCAATATTATTTGAAATGAATGCTAATTTTTTCTTTGATGGAGCACTCTTCCAACAACCTAATTGGGTAATCGGATTTTTTATCTGGTATGGATTTTTTTACTCTGTAATGTTTTTCATATTTAGAAATAGGCGATTATCTCTCACGATTATCACTGGAGCAATCCTTGGGACACTAGCAGAGTACTTTCTTTTTCATAGAATTCACCTTATAGCTGATCCAATTATATACGCGATAATGTTTTGGATACCTTTTAAGGTTTATCATAAATATATTAAAAAATAAAAAAAATCCCGATTGCTCGGGATTTTTATTATTCAAGATTATTTTTTCTTAGTGTCTCCGCCTGCAACGTTATGCCACATCGAGTCAGTGCCTTTTTTGCTAGAATTTATGCAACCCTTTGTCTGCAAAATAATTTATAAAGGCGAAGCATTGCGGGCAGGTGTTTTTTCTTTCTTGATAGCTTTCTTTTCAGTCTTACCCTTGGCTTTTAGCTTAGTTTTCTTTTCTGCTGATTTAGCAGTCATTTTTTTGAAACGATCAACACGTCCAGTTGCATCGAGTACTTTCTTTTTACCAGTGTAAAAAGGATGACAAGCACTGCAAATTTCAACTTTCATTTCTTTAACAGTTGAGCCAGTTTCAATCACATTTCCGCAAGCGCAAGTAATTTTAGCGTCGGAGTGATATTTTGGGTGAATTTCTTTTTTCATATATGTAATTTATAATCTATTTATACCAAGACAGTCTATCATAACCTTTAAAAATTGACAAGAGTAAGGTGGTTTGGTATACTTTTTAGGTATTCAAATATTGACTTTAGGAGTCTTTTTTGAATATACATCCCATAGTAAAAATTATTTTTACTATAGGAAAAACTCATACTTTTCGGGCCTTTTCCTGACCCAATTAAGGGTAATATAGGCTTATCCAAACGAAAAGTAGCGGTATTTAATTAAGGAACAATAAGAAAACTATGCAAGAAGAAAAAAAATCTGCTGATATGCAGAAAGAAGCTCCAGAAGCAGCTTCTCAAAAAAAGGCTTTAGAAAGCGAAGATTTATTCGCAAGTTTTGATTTTGAAAACTTGGAAATTGATCTTAAAGAAATGTTTAAAGCTGGTGTTCATTTTGGACATCAAAAATCCAAGAAAAATCCTAAAATGGCGGATTATATTTTTGGCGTTCGCAACGGAATTAATATCATTGATTTAGAAAAGACAGTTCAAAAATTAGAGGAAGCTCAAAAATTTTTGGATAAAATTGTTTCTGAAGGCAATGAGGTCCTATTTGTAGGAACAAAAAAACAAGCTAAAAAATTAGTAGAGAAGGCTGCTAAAAAATGTGAAATGCCCTACGTAATTGAAAGATGGCTAGGTGGAACATTTACTAATTATAGAGTTATATCTTCTCGAACTCGGTATTTGAAAGATATGCAAGAAAAAGTGAAAAAAGGAGATCTTTCTAGGTATACTAAATTTGAACAAATGAAAATTGCGGAAGAGCTAGAAAAAATGGAAACTAAGATGGGAGGAATTAAGCATATGAACAAGCTTCCAGGAGCTATCATTGTTACTGGAGTAGTGGAGGATAATTTGGCTATTAAAGAAGCTCGAAAGAAAGGTATTCCGATTGTTGGGCTAGTTGATACTAATGTTGATCCAGGAGAAATTGATTTTCCAATTCCAACCAATGAAGATGCAGTTTCTTCTTTAAGATTAATGTTGGCTTATCTAATTAAAACTGTTTTGGAAGCCAAGAAAAAAGTTGTCGTTAAAACTATTGAAAAATAAAAAATTCATCCTATGGAGTAGTTCCGAGTAATCGGTATATTTTTCCAAAGAAAAATTACTCAATGGGGTAAAAATAAATTATATGGTAAATTTAGAGCAAATAAAAAATATTAGGGAAAAAACCGGAGCTGGAATTGTTGATGTTAAAAAAGCATTAGAAGAAGCTAATGGTGATGAAGAAAAAGGAATTGAGATTCTTAGAAAGAAAGGACAGGAAAAAGCAATGAAAAAATCTGAAAGATCGGCAAAAGAAGGTGTCGTATCTTCCTATATTCATTCTAATAACAAGGTAGGCGCAATCTTAGAACTCTTTTGTGAAACTGACTTTGTAGCAAGAAATGAAGATTTCAAAACTTTAGCAAATGATATTGCGATGCATATAACTGCATCTAATCCTAAATTTCTAAAACCAGAAGATGTAGACGAAAATTTAGTTAATAAAGAAAAAGAAATTTGGATTGAGCAATTAAAAAATGAAGGAAAACCAGAAAATATTTTTGATAAGATTATTGAAGGCAAAGAAAAAAAATTTCGTGAAGAGTTAGCCCTTATGGCACAGCCATTTGTGAAGAATCCTGACATTACCATTGAAACATTGATTGCTGAAAATATTGGAAAGATTGGAGAGAATATTCAAATTGGAAAATTTTCTCGATTGGAACTTTAGTCAGAAACAGATTGAGTCCGAGTTAGTATAATAAAAATTGATAGATTTTTTATATGAAAGTTTTAGTTACTCTTTATTCTTGGGAAAGTCCAAAACTATATTCAAGTAGTTATGATTTGGAAGTTGGAGGAAAGGTTATTGTGGCTAGCGAAACAGGAAATGAGTTAGGAATTGTTGAAGCTATAAATGTTGAAACAAAAGAAGAACCAGAAGAAAAAATTGTTCGCCTAGCAACAGATAGGGATAAGGAAGTTTTTTCAAAGCATTTAAAAGAGATTGAGGATTTTTTAAAAGTTTGCAAGGAGGAAGTTAAAGCCCATGATCTTAATATGAAAATTATTGATGCCATGGCAAGTTTAGATGGTAAGCAAGTGATATTTGCTTTTACTTCTGATGGCCGAATTGATTTTAGACAGTTGGTAAAAGATCTTTCTATTAAAATAAAAAAGTCAGTGCGAATGCAGCAAATTGGTTCGCGAGATGAAGCGAGAAAATTAGGAGGATATGGAATTTGTGGAAGAGAGCTTTGTTGTGTTAGATTTAAAGGGAATATGCAAAGTATTACGACTGAAATGGCGCGAGTTCAACAGATTGCTCACAGAGGATCGGAAAGAATTTCTGGACTTTGTGGACGACTGATGTGTTGTTTATCATATGAAGCCCAGCAGTATAAGGAAATGCTTCAAGGAATGCCTGAATTGTTTTCAAATGTAGAAACGAAAGAGGGGAAAGGAACGGTAATTGAAGTTAACGCTATCACGCAAGATATTAAAGTTCGCTTGGAAACCGGGAAATATGTTAGTTTAAAAAAAGAAGATTTAAAATAATTTATGTATTATTCATTAATTCCGCCAGTCTTAATTGTCCTCAGTATTATTGGAATTATTGTTTTTTTGGTTAAAAAATCTTCTAGAGTTAATGAGATAGTTGAAGAAGATTTAAGCATTAATGAAGACGACATTTCAGAAAAAGGATTTTTGGGAAAGATAAAATATAAAATTAAAAGTATCAGAGGTGAAGATATCAAACATTTTTTTCTTGGGATTATTGAAAGGATCGTTCGTAAATCGAGAATAATTTTTTTGAAATTAGAATCTAAGTTTGGAGAAATTAGTAATAATATTCGCTCGAAACGTCAGAATAAAATGATGAGAAAATCTAATGATGAAAGAAAAGCAGAAGATAAGGCAAATAATATTTTTAGAAAATTAGGAAGAAATAGATATGAAAGCTTGGAAAATAAAAAAGCTCCTTTGGAAATCAAGAAGCTTTATGAGGAGGATGAAAAAGAAGTTAAGCCGATGCTTTCAGAAAAAATTACAGTTCCAGAGCCAAGGGAAGAAATGAAGGATAAGTTGGAAGAAATTTTAATTGAAAGAATCGCAGTTAACCCAAGGGACATTGAAGCCTATGAAAGATTAGGAGAATATTATGTTGATATTAAAAATTATGATGATGCCAAGGAATGTTTTAAACAAGTCATTAAGCTAAATCCTGGAAATCGGAATGTGAAGTATAAAATTAGAAGATTAGAATACTTATTAAGTAAATAAAAACGCCGACTTAGCTCAATGGTAGAGTCCCGAGTACTCGGGATTGTGTAAACAGATAGGAAAATGATAAAGTAAAAATTTAATAAGCCGACTTAGCTCAATGGTAGAGCAACTGTTTTGTAAACAGTAGGTTATCAGTTCGATTCTGATAGTCGGCTCAAGAATATTTAAAAGTTAATATTAAATATGGGTAGATGGCAGAGTGGTCAATTGCAGCTGACTGTAAATCAGCCGACTTCGGTCTACGGGGGTTCGATTCCCTCTCTACCCACAGTGACTATTATGGTTGCCGTTGTAGTTCAGTTTCCGCCAAAAGGCGGATAAAGTCCGAGCATTACAATATTAATGCCTGGGTAGCTCAGTTGGTAGAGCACATCCATGGTAAGGATGAGGTCACCGGTTCAATCCCGGTCCCAGGCTCAAAGTTTATAAATAATAATATTTTTAAAATTATGGCACGAGACAACATAGTAAAGATGAAATGCGAAGTTTGTAAGAACATCAATTATTTCACAGCACGTAACAAGAAAAAAATTAAAGAAAAGTTGGAAATGAAAAAACATTGTCCAAAATGCAAAAAGCATACTGTTCATAAGGAAATGAAATAATCCAACTGCGTGGAAGCGGGCTTGCCCCGCCGAAGCGTAGCGCAGGCGGGGTTCGTATAGTGGTAGTACGAGAGTCTCCAAAACTTTTAGCGCAGGTTCGATTCCTGCACCCCGTGCATAGAAGAAAGGCTATTTGCAAAAGTAGTCTTTTTTGTATGTGGGCTCTTGTAGTTAGAATTTTTTATGCTAGAATTTAGATATAATTTTAAATAAAAATATGAATAAAGGTCAAGGTTCAGATGGTGAGGTTACGAAAGAAACAAAAACTGATCAAAAATCAGATATACTTTCTAATAAAACAATTCTTATTGTTAATATTGGATCGCAGAAAAAACGCTTCATCATTCAAAAAATAAAAAAACTTGGTTTAAAAACTATTGTTATTAATAAAAAAATTGAAAGTTGGGCAAAGCAATATGTTGATCATTGGATTGTAGCTGATAATTCTAATCATGTTGAGGTAATTCAAGCTGTTCATAATTTTATTAATTCACATCCAAAAATTAAAATTGATGGCGCGATTACTTTTTGGGAAGATGATGTTCTGCTTTGCTCGCGAATATGCGACAGATTCAAATTTATTGGTATCCCACATCCTATAGCAAAAAAAGCTAGAAATAAATTTCTCTTTCGTGAATTTTGTGCAAAGAATGACATCCCTGCACCTGGGTATGCCTATATTCATTCTAGACAAGATATTAAAAAAATTACTCAAAAATTAGAATTTCCCTTGGTAATCAAACCAGTCTTTGGTTCCAGCAGTGCTTATGTTATGAAAGTAGAAGATGAAGAGGAACTTAGAAATAGTTTTGATTATATTAAAAAAAGTATTTCTGAAAATACCGAGTCCGCTCTTAGCGATGGACTTGATATTTTAGTTGAAGAATATATTGATGGCGATGAAGTTGATATTGATATCTTAATTCAAAATGGCCGTTTAAAATTTTATGCTATCTCTGATAATACTAAAACCAGAGAACCCTTTTTTATTGAAACTGACAGAATCACCCCATCGCAACTTCCTCAAAAAGATCAAAATGATTTGCTTGAGATGGCAGATAAAATTCTTGAAAATATTGGCGTTCTGAATGGTTGCATCCATTTAGAAGCTAAATCAACAAAAAAAGGTCCAATTCCGATTGAAGTTAACTTAAGAATGGGTGGCGATGAAGTTTATTTTAGTATTAAAAAAGCTTGGAAGATAGATTTAATTGAAATGGCTCTTCGAAATTCAATAGGGGAATATATACCTCAATTTAAATCAAATCTAAATCCAAAAAAACATTTAATCACCAGAACATTCACACCAGATAGTTCCGGTATTTTAGTGAAAATTAATGTAGATAATAAAATAGATAAGTTTGATTTTGTTGAAGATTATCAATTTTTCAAAAAAATAGGGGACACTATTCTTGTGCCACCAGATGGCTATGAGTATTTTGGATGGTTAATGGTTTCAGGGGATAATTATCTAGATGCTCAAGAAAACTTAGATAAAATTGAAAAGCATATTAATTATGAAATAGCGCGCTTTCAACATACATCATCAATTGGTAAGACATATAGAAAAAGTGATGTGTCTTTTTCAGCATTGAAAAAAAGTTCTTACACTAGGCAAAAAGCTAAAATTGAAAAAATAAGACAGATGTCAATTGAGGAACAAAGAAATTTACACATTGGTATAGCTTGTAATGGCTACTATGAAAATGATCAAACAATGGCAGTGGAAAAAGAATTAAATGCTGTTGGAAAAAATATACAAAAAACGCTACAGGATTTGGGTTATAAAACTACTTTTATTGATTTTAATAATGTGCAGAAAGCTATTAATGATCTTATAAATACTAATGTGGATTTAGTCTTTAATGTGTGTGAAAGAATCAACGATTCAAGTCTTCTGGAGCCTCATGCTGCTTCTATATTTGATGTTTTGCAAATACCATATACTGGTTCTAATCCTTTTACTCTTGGACTTTGTATTGATAAAATTAGAGTAAAAAAACTTTTAACTTACCACAATATACCTACTCCAAAATGGGATTATGTCTACACCCTAGAGGATAATATCCGTGATGATTTCAACTATCCATTAATTGTTAAACCAGCCAATACTGATAATTCAATTGGGATTACAAATGATTCAGTAGTTACAGATAAGGCGGGTTTAAAAAAACAACTTGAAAAAGTAATACTTGAATATAAAAGGCCAGCATTGATTGAAGAATATATTGATGGAGATGAATATGACGTAGCTATTTTGGGTAGTAATTATGACGATCTTCGAGTCTTGCCACTTTCCCGTTCAATTTTCGATAAAATGCCAAAAGATTATTGGCACATTTATGCCTATGATTCAAAATGGGAAGATAATAAGGCCTATAAAAAAATTATTGTTCAAGAGCCAGCAAAGGGAATTAGTCCAAAATTAAAATCTCTGCTCACTGAAATTTCTTTAGATACTTACAATATTCTAGATTGTCATGATTACGGACGAGTTGAAATTAAAGTAGACCATAATAATAATCCTTTTATTATAGAGCTTAATCCAAATCCTTCTATTAACATAAACGATGCTTTCGCAAGACTTTCAAAACTTGTTGGGATGAGTTATGCGGATTTTTTAGAAGAAGTTATTCGAATGACAATAGAGCGTTACAAAAAGAATCCTCCTTTCTATCATTTGCAAACAGATTTTATATAAAAAATAGAATTTATAAAAATAATTATAATTTAATTTGGATTTAGGCGTAAGATGTAGGTGGGTATTTAAATACCTATTTAAATAAGTACATAGCTTTTTAGTAATAAAAAACACCCCAGTTAACCGGAGTGTTTTTTAATTTCGTGATGGCTATTCAGTGTTTGCTTCAGTATTAGTTTCTGGGAAAGTTGAGCGAAGTTCAGCTTTAGCTGCTTCGATTGAAGCCTTAAAAGTATTAATGATTGTTTTAATTTCTGCTTTTCTAGCATCTTTTACAGGGGAAATACTAGCTTGTAATTTTTCTTTTTCTTGACGGCTATTTTGAAAAGTTTCTCGTGCTTGTTTCATCTCGTCTTTAAAAGCAGATCGAATTTCTTTTACATCTTTTTCGGCGTTGCAATCGGATTTAACTTGAGAGGCAAGGGAAGCAATTTGATTTTTATAGGCTGTTAGGGCTGTATCATTGGATCCTGTGCGAGAAGTAACTTCTGCCTTAACTTCAGCGCGGAATTTAGTGATAACTGCATCGATTGCATCTCGTTTAATTGCAACAGCATTTTGAATAGCAGTTATAAATTTTTCTACGGCCTCTTCTTGTTCATCAGTTTTGGCGGCAGCACGAAGTTTTTCCCAACGAGATTCTTTATTAGCATCCCATTCGGCTCTTTTTTCTGTTTGAGTAGCTGTTCTTTCGGTAACTCTTGTTTGGATATTTTCTCCTGTCTCCGATCTTTTTTGAGTTAGCTTAGATATTTGTTCTGTAAGTCGATTTTGAATTTGATTCGCAAGACTCGAAAGTTGAGTGCAAGTTTTTTCAGTTCTTTGAGTTTGGATGTCTTCTTTTTTAGCTTGCATATCTTCTTTCTTCGCATCTATTTTGGCTTGTATTTCAGAATTTCCTTTTGGACTTTGGGTATTTTCATTTGCAGCTAAAGAAATAGATGGAGAAATTATAGCTAGAGCGATGAAGGCAACAAGAGAGAATTTAGATATTTTTTTATAATTCATTATCGTTTATTAAATTATTAATATCGTCCAAAGCTTCTTCGTCAGATAGAGCTAATTCAATGTCATCTAATTCTGATTCAAAGTCGCTTTCATTGAGAACCTCATTAAGAGCTTCATTAATTGAGTCATCAATACTTTCATTTCCAATTATTGGAGAAGTGGTGATAATTTTTGTTTCAGTAGGAGTTTTTTTGTTTGCTATTTCTGGAACATCTTTTCCAGTATTAAAAGCAACAATTCCAACTACTAAAATGATAACAACTCCCAAAGCGGAAATCGCATATTTTAATTTTTTTTCCATAAAATTTAAATTACTAATTAAATTATTAATTGATTTCCAATCAAAGGATCGACCTCAAGCTTCGTTGGATAAGTTTTCATTTTCTATTAATATTATACCATTAAATTGAATATGGTAAAATTAATTTTTTATGCTAGGATATAGTTAATAAACTAAAAATATTATTATGAAAAAGAAAATTAAAGTAGGGGTGATTTCGGGTGGATTTTCCAATGAGCGGGAAATTTCTCTTTTAACTGGTGCTCAGATTGTTAAAGCAATCCCAAAGGAAAAATATGATCCTGTTTTAATTGAAGTTCCTAATGATGAGAAGCAGGTTATTTCAGAACTGACAAAAGAACTTAGTAAGAAAAAAATTGAAGTAGCGTTCATTGGTCTTCATGGTTGTTTTGGTGAGGACGGGAAAATTCAGGCAATTTTAGAAACGCTAGGCATTGCCTATACTAGCCCAGGTGTTTTAGCAAGTGCTTTGGGAATGAACAAGGTTAAGTGTATGGAATTTTTAGAAAGATATGACGTTGTAAGCCCTAAATTTATTGCACTTTATGATCAAAAATCAGATCTAAAGACAAAAATAAAAAAAGAAATTGGATTTCCTTGCATAGTGAAGCCCAATGAATCTGGTTCTAGCGTTGGAGTAGAACTTGTTAAAGAAGAAGATAAGCTAATGTCAGCAATTAAAAAAGCTTTCAAGGAGGATGGAGTAGTGATTGTTCAAGAATATATTAAAGGACGAGAGTTCTCTTGTGGTGTGATGGGAAATGCCAATCAAGAAAAAACAGTTTTACCAGTGATTGAAATTATTACTCATGATGCTGAATTTTTTGACTATCAGACAAAATATTTCTCCGAGACGACAGAAGAGATTTGTCCAACTGATATTGGAGCAAAGAATGAAAAGAAGGTTCGTGAGTTGGCAAAAACTGTGCATGAGGCAATTGGAGCGGATGGTCTAACTCGAAGTGATTTTATCCTGACAAAAAATCAGAAAATTTATTTCTTGGAAGTTAACACAATTCCAGGGCAAACTGAGGCGAGTCTTTGTCCAAAAGAAGCAAAAGCAGCTGGAATTAGTTTCCCAGAATTTTTGGAAAAACAAATTCAAATGGCGTTAGCTAAAAAATAAAGTATGCAAATTATTGGAAATGAAAAAATAAAATATATTTTGTCATTCTTGGCTATAGCTGTGTTTTTTGGATTTCTATTTTTTACATATGAAAAGAAAGGGGAGTCTAATGTTCAATCGAAAGAAAAAACAAAAAGTGTTTCTATGGAGGAAGAAATTAAAGAATTTAATGGAGAAGCTATTACTAATATGGAAAGTAATTTAGAGATTTGCCAAGCTGGTAGCAGGATAGTTTATCTAGATAGGGAAAATGGAAAGTACAGAACAGAAAATAATCAAGCTATTGGAAAGATCTATGCGGTTTTTGATGGAGAAAACTTTTATTCTTGGAATGATAAAAATCCAGAGGGAACAAAATTTTCAATTGAATGTATGGATTCGCTAAATATGGAGTCTGATAATGAATTAGATGCAGATGAAGAAGAGATGGAATATGAAGACTTCCTAAATTTTGAGGGAATTAGAGTTATCGTAACGGGATGCAAGAAATATGAAGAAGAAGTTTCTTTTAATTCTCCTGATAATATAAAGTTTTATAGTTATTGTGAGCTCTTGAAAGAACAAATGAATATGTTGAAAAAATAATATTCTTATAAAAATAAAAAATCCCGATTACTCGGGATTTTTTAATATCGAAAGGTTTTTTCTAACTACTCACTCTAACTTTAAATTTCATTTGAGTCAGGACTCCTGGGACTGTGACCCATCCTTTTTCATCAGTCATCATTTCTCCAACCATTACTTTATTTTTTCCATCAGGATAAGCATAAAGTGTAACCTTAGTTTTTTCTGTTATCTTTTCTCCGTCTTCATCACGCAATCTCATTTTCAAAGTGAAAGGAGTTAGAGCTGTTCGATCATCTCTTACGTATTTGAATTTATATTTTGCAGAGATAACATCTTCAACTTCTAAAATTCCATTTAAATCAAGTCTATTATAAAGCACTCTAAACCAATCACTGCCATTAATTTTTTCGTAAATCTTAATTCTTGGCTTAGTTCCATGTTTATTACTCATTGAAGAACCATCATCTTCATCTATATCTAAATAATATTCTACTCCAAGATTCAAACTTGATGATTCAAGCCAACCATCTGAATCTGTTTCAATAGTTGTTACATATGTCTTTGTTCCACTTGCATTGTAATAGAGATCTACATCAGTTTTTCCATCAACTGGTCTTCCACTTGCATCTAGCATTTTTAATTTCACTGCAAATGTTTGTCCAGCTGCTGCGTCATCATCATCTTCTAATTCTACTTTTGTCCATCCATTTAAAACATTTTCTACTTCCAAAACACCTTTAGCGTCAGTTCTTTTTGTCATAGCGACAAACCATTCGCCACCTTGTTTAGCAGATAATTTGACCTTTGTTCTTGACATATTTGTTCCGCTAACTGCTTGTCCTGCTTGAGGAATAAGCAATGCGACACAGGCAAATAGGGCAAAAACTATTCCTATTTTTTTCTTCATTTTTGTTTTTAATTAATTTGTTAAAACTATGCTTTTATTATAGTATAAAAGGGGTAAAATGGGAACTGTGGATAACCTATTGACATTTTTGTCAAGTTATGCTAATTTAAAAGGCTGATAAAAAGGTAAGTTGTTTAACAATAAAATATAATAAAACTAATCAATTTAACTATATACGTTAAGGAGGTGTAATATGCTTACTAATAATTTTGCTGATAATTTTAGAAAAACTAGGATCATGCTTTTCGGGAGAAATCTCGAAGAGTCATTTGCATCTCTTGAATTAATGTTTTGTGATTTGGAGGATAATTTAGGCAATGACCATGTTCCAGCGATGAGCAATAAACTTGTTTCTTATGTCCATATCTTTAATAATTTGATTATTGAAGCAGAGAAAAAAGGATGGAGTAGAGAAGATATAAGAGAGAAAATAACAAATATTTTGAGAATTCATGATCAATCTACTTTTGCTCGTGATATTCGAGAAAGTAAAATCAAGGGAACCTTTAAAATGATAAATGCTATCATAGACAAGATAGAGGAGGCTAAGCCGAACTCTCTTGGATGGATGATTGGAGATTATGCCCTAAAGAGTCCCATAACTCAGCAGCATCGGGAAAAAATAAAAATTCAAAGTGAGCTTATAAAAGAAATTTGCGGGAAAGTAAAAGGTGCTTACATCATTTCAATTGCTTGCGGATCTGCACGAGATATTGAACTTGTTCAAGATGACATATTAAAGTCTGGTGCTAAAATTTTTCTTTTAGATTCCGATGTGGATGCGTTGGCCGATGCTAAATCTAGGTTGAAAAAAATAGAAAGTCAAATCGAGATTGTTCACATGAATGTTGTGCAATTACCTAGACTGATTAAAAGATTATCTGGAAATAATGGAAATAAGATCGAATTTGATCTTATATATATGGGCGGACTTTTTGATTATCTTCCTCCTAGGATTGTTGAGTCAGTTCTTAAGAATTCTAGCAAGTTTATGAAAAAGAATGGCACATTAATGTTCACTAACATTGCTGATGAAAATCCTTATCGTCCCTGGATAGAAATAATTGGCGATTGGGATCTTATAGAACGGACTAAAGAGGATATGTTAAAATTTCTTGCAATAACTGGTTGTGAGGAGCATAAATTATTTAAAGAGCCAACGGGCTTAACCTGGATAGCGATAGCTTCGAAAAAAAAATAGTTTTTGTTCAAGGCTTAAGGTGTGATATAATTATTATATTATTAATCACCTTAAGTCTTTTTTTATTTAATAATATGGATTTGCAAAATACAACATTATTAGTCGCTTCTTTTATTAGTTTAATATTAGCCATATTAATTTTAAGTAAGAATTATAAAAAAGAAGCTAATGTAGCTTATTTTTTATTTGTTGTTTGGACTTTTCTATGGGGGATTGGAATTGCAATGTTTCGTTTTGAAAATGAAATTAGCAGAATGTTTTTTTGGAATAGGGAGTTTATAATAGCGGCTTCACTTATCGCTAATGGGTTGCTACATCTCTCATTTGTATTTCCTGAAAAAAAAGATTCTTTTGGCTGGGTTAAAAGAATTTTGATATATTTTCCAAGTATCCTTGTAGCAATAGGAGTTTTCATTCCTAATTTATTTATAAAAGACATTATTGTTCAATCATGGGGAAATGAAAGTATTTTAGGATCAGGGTATTGGTTTTATGGACTTTATTTCTCGATTTTTTCAATTTGGACTTTAATAAATTTCTTTAAACATTATAGAGAAAAGATTGGTAAAGCTAAAAAACAAATAGCTTATATGATAGTCGGAATTATCATATCTCTTTTTATTGGAGGAATATTTGATTTACTTTTGATTTTATTAGGAAATTATAAATTTGTGTGGGTTGGTCCAAACGCTTCTTTCGTAATGGTTATATTTATAGGATATGCAATTGTGAAACACCAGTTACTTGACGCAAAAGTTATAGCGGTAGAATTTATTTCATTCGGGATTCTTTTAGTCGCGCTTGCTCAGATTTTATATGCAGATACGTTCTTTCGGATAACCGCTAATTTGATAACATTTATCATATTGCTTGTATTGGTATCAATTTTAATTAAAAATATGAGAGGAGAGATTAACAGAAAAAATGAATTGCAAAAAATGTCTGAAGAATTAGCCAAGGCTAATGATAAGCTAACAACATTAGATAATGCAAAATCAGAATTTATTTCTATTGCTTCCCATCAACTCCGAACTCCACTGACTGCCATCAAAGGTTTTGTCTCTTTGCTTTTGGAAGGATCTTATGGAAAGGTTGATGTTAAGCAACAAGATGTTTTGAATAAGGTTTATTCCAGCAATGATCGTTTGATTAAATTAGTAGAAGATCTTTTAAATGTTTCTCGAATGGAATCGGGAAGAATGGAATTCAAGCTTGAGCCGACTGATTTGAAAGCAATTTGCAAAGAAGTGATGGATACTTTCTATATTAGAGCCAAAGATGCAAAATTGAAGTTGGAATATAAACAACCTGAGGGGGAAATTCCAAAAGTTTTGATCGACGGAACAAAAATGAAAGAAGTCATTTCTAATTTAGTTGATAATGCGATTAAGTATTGTCCGAAAGGGGGAGTGAACTTGCGATTAGTAACAGGCGTCGGCTCTGATTTTGTAGGGCAGAATAGGTCAGATAAAAATCATTTTGGATCTGATCCAAAAATTCAGAATAAAGAAGTAGTGCGAGTGATTGTTTCCGATACAGGAATCGGAATTCCAACATCAGAACTGCCATATTTATTTGCAAAATTTTCTCGGGGAAAAGACATCTCTCGTTTGAACACTGGAGGAACTGGTTTGGGACTTTATGTTGGTAGAGCTATTGTTGAAGAGAATGGATCTCGAATTTGGGCTGAGTCAGATGGGCAGGGTAAGGGTTCTCGATTTATTATTGAAATTCCAGTTGAGCAAGATCCGGAAATTGTTAAGAAGTGGAGCTAGGGAATGTTCCAAATGTTCTAATGTTTTAGATGTTGAATAAGTATTATAATACGTATTATTTTTTTTGAAGTATATATTTTAATATATACTTCATTACGTAATAAAATAAATTTTGGTAAGGATTATAATCCTTACTAGCTTTTTTTATTGACAAAAAAGCTAAAAGGAATAAACTATAATATCAATAAAAAAGTCCTTTAAAAATTTAAATATATATAGATGGAGGTGTGCTATGCCAAATTTTGGATCAGTTATAACTGGTACGGGCAAATATCTGCCAAAAAAAGTTCTGACTAATAAATATTTTGAAGAAATTGTTGATACAACTGATGAATGGATTGTTCGAATGACTGGAATCAAAGAACGTCGCGTTGTTGCTCCAGAACAAACTTCAGCTGACTTAGCTTCTTTAGCGGCTCTTTCAGCTTTAGAAAAGAGTGGATTAAAAGCAGAAGAAATTGAATTACTCATTATTGCTACTATTAGTAATGAGCAACGCTTTCCTTCTTGTGCTTGTAAGGTTCAAAAAATAATTGGTGCTAAAAAAGCTTTTGCTTTTGATATCAGCGCTGGATGCACAGGATTTCTTTATGGACTCGATTTAGCTAATGCTTATATTAAAAGCGGATCTTGTCGCAATGCACTAATTATTGGAACAGAAATTCTTTCTCGTATAACTGATTATTCTGACAGAAATACCTGTATTCTTTTTGGAGATGGCGCAGGAGCAATAACTCTTGAAAGACGTGATGGTCAATCTAGTATAATTGCATCTAAGCTTTTCTCTGATGGAGAAAAAGGAAAATTACTTTTTTGTGAAAAAAATTCTGCTGGAAAAGAGTTTTTACGCATGGAAGGGAATGTAGTTTTCAAGCACGCTGTTAGAGGCATGACTGATTCTTCTAAATTAGTTATGGAAGAGGCAAATATTTGTACAGAAGATTTAAAACTTATTATTCCTCATCAAGCTAATGAGAGAATTATCCGTACAGTTGCAGAAAAACTTCATATTCCAGTGGAAAAAATTTTTATGAATGTTGCTAAATATGGCAATATATCCTCAGCCACGATCCCAGTTGCTTTGGCAGAAGCAGTAGAAGAGGATCGTATCAAAACTGACGATATTGTTCTCTTGACCGCTTTTGGCGCTGGACTAACTTGGGGATCAGTTCTTATTCGCTGGTTTTAAACAAATTTTTAAAAAATCTTAGCCTTTCTGGAAAATTCCAGAAAGGCTTTTTTAATTTAATAAGATAGAGTTATAATAAAATCATGGAAAAAGAAAAAATTAAAGAGATTACCGAATATATTTTTTTAGAGTCTGACATAAAACAGGCTGATTTAGCTTTGGTTTTCGGTACACGTCATAGCGAAGCGATAAATAAAGTTTATGAATTATATAAAGATAAATTTATTGGCAAAGTTTTAATTAGTGGAGGTGTCAATAGGGTAACAGGTAAAAATGAGGCATTGGAAATGAGTAAAAAATTAATTGCTTTTGGAATAAGAGATGAGGATATCATATTAGAAAATATGTCGACTAATTCTTTAGAAAATGTCTTATTTTCAAAAAAGATCATTGATGAAAAGTTAGGGCTTAATAATATAAAAAGCATTATAGTTATTGTTAAACATTATCATTCACGACGCGCTTTAATGACTTTGAAAAAACATTTTCCTAAAAATATAAAAATAATTCTTGCGACTTATGAGGTCTATGGGTTTAATAAAAATAATTGGTTTGAAAGTGAAGCGGGTAGAGAAAAAGTATTAGGCGAATGGGATAAGATTTTGAGATATACAGAAAAAGGTAATATTGAAGAAATTTAATTACTAAAAAAGCGGTAAGGATTATAATCCTTACCGCTTATTTTTTCTATTGCGCGATTACGTAGTCAACGTCTTTGTCTCCACGACCGGAGAGATTGACGATGATAATCTTATTCTTCGGAAGTTTCCTTGCTAGCTTCATTGCATAGGCTACGGCATGTGCACTTTCTAGCGCAGGAATTATTCCTTCAACCTTGGAAAGCTCCTTGAAGGCAGAGAGCGCCTCCTTGTCGTTGATTGAAACGTAATCCACCCTTTTACTATCTTTCAAGAAAGAATGGTTAGGGCCGACTCCAGGGTAGTCTAAACCAGAAGCAACTGAGTGAACTGGAAGCGGTTCTCCTTTTTTGTCTTGTAGAAGGTAGGTGAACATTCCATGAAGCACGCCAGGCCTTCCAAGAGTCATAGTTGCGGCATGATCGCCTGGTTTAAAACTTTTCCCTGCTGGTTCGACGCCAAACATTTTTACTTTTTTGTCATCTAAAAATTCAGTAAAGAGACCAATCGCATTTGAGCCACCACCGACACAAGCAACGAGGTAATCTGGCAATCGGCTTTCCTTTTTTAGGATTTGTTTTTTGGCCTCTTTTCCAACAACTGATTGGAAATCCCGAACAATCTCTGGAAAAGGGTGAGGACCAACCACTGATCCAATAGCAAAAAGAGCATCTTTGTATTCTTTGAGATAGTTTCCAAGACAGGCATCAACCGCGTCTTTAAGGCATCTTCCTCCAGCGTTAACTTCAATGACATTTGCACCTAGAAGTTTCATCCGAGTCACATTGGGATGTTGTTTCTTGATATCGATCGATCCCATGTAGATGTCACATTCTAGCCCTACGATAGCTGCTGCAGTAGCTAGAGCTACTCCATGTTGACCAGCACCAGTTTCTGCCATAACCTTTTTCTTGCCGATTTTTTTCGCCAGAAGTGCTTCACCAAGGCAATGATTTATTTTATGAGCCCCAGTGTGATTGAGGTCTTCTCTTTTAAGATAGATTTTTGCTCCACCAATTTTTTTAGTTAAGTTCTTGGCTAGGTAGAGAGCGGATGGGCGACCGACGTAGTCGCTGAGTAGTCGGTGATATTCCTTTAGAAATTCAGGATCTTTTTTAATTTTCCGGTAGGCTTTTTCGATTTCAGCAAAGGCCGGCTTTATTTGATCGGGGATAAACTGTCCGCCATATTCTCCAAAAAAACCTTCTTTGTTAGGTAAATTTTTTAATGATTTTTTCATATTTTTTAATTTAATAAATTAATTTTTAAATAAGCTTGTTACGTAGCATCCTCCAAAGGCGGACAAGTGTTACGTAACAAAAAGTATTAGCTTTTGCCAACTCTCTGTGCTTCGATTGTAGAAATAATAATGTTTCATAGAATAAAAAAACTGCTTTAATTTGAGCAGTGCTTATCTAAAATATATAACTCAAAAAACTGCTTTAATAAATTAAACAGTTTTCCAACAGATAGATTTTTTAAGTTTATTTTTCATGCCTTGATAATATCATCCTAGCTTTTTTTGTCAATAAATAATTAAAATGCTAATGCATAGAGAGGTTAAATTGCTAATGATAGTTTGCAATGCAAATTTTTGGTATTGACAAGAGTTTTGAAAAATGGTAGTCTGAATGGTCTTGGTATAAAGAGGACTGCGTAAAAATTATTCTTTTACAATTATATATAGAAAAGGAGGTATCGATGGGAAAAACATTGGTTTTTGTTGGCGGGAGTGCCAGTGGTAAAACAACTGTTATTAATGAATTGACTAGGAGATATTCTGACAAATTTAAGAAAGTAGTAACTTGTACAAGCAGGTTAAAAAGAGTGGGCGAGGTTGATGGGATTGATTATCACTTTTTCCCAAGGGAATATTTTGTTAACAATAAAAATTTAGCTCTCTTGAAGAAAACGGATGATGATTTTTATTACGGAACAAGAAAATCAGATCTATGTTCAGATACTCATATCATGCTTCTTACCTTGAGGTTGACCGGCATTAAAAAGTTGATAATGATGGGATTTAAAAACATTATTATCGTACGCACTTTGATTAGCGATGAGTTGAAAATTGAAAGAATGAAGAAGCGTGGCGATACTGATGAAACTATTAATATCCGCCTGCGCTTGGATGCTAATGATAAGCTGGATATTTGTTTGGATAATTTTTCAGTTATTGATTTTGATGCCGAACAGCCAGTAAGCGAAAAAATAAAGCAAATTTTAACAGCGTGTTGATGATAACTTCATCAACACGTTTTTTTATTTATTAAATACTTAATCAATGTCAAAAATAGACGTGAGTTCTTGAAGCTATCTAAATTTAAATTCTTTCATATGATTATCCCTTTCATTCTTCTCCGAGGCGTTACTGGACATTATATCTATTTCACCCTTAAAATTATTTTTTAATTTTTTAAATTCTGGATTATCAATTAACCCCGGATCGTTAGTTACTGCATATATAGGATCAAGGTGCTTTAATTTTATGGGAATTTTGTTTCCAATCTCGGTGGCATCCCCAATTATTCCAAGTTCACGTAGCTGCTTCTCATTGCCCATAGTAATGCGAGTGTTAAACTCTCTTTCATTCAATTCATTGCGGAGGTTATCACTAATGATTTTTTCTTTCGATAATTCTGTATAAATTGTTAAATCGTCGGCACGTAAATAATCTTGTATGAACTTAGGAAACATGTTTAGCTTCGGAGTAATTTCAGTTGGGGGATTGATCCTACTGCTAGAAAAAAGTGAGTCATACCATAGCTTCTCGGATTGTTTTGTTTGCTCTGTGTGAAAATCAATTGGACTATTATTCCAGTCAAGCATTTCTGGAGAAAATTTAATTTTAAGTAGAGAACAAATTTCACGTACTTGTTCTTCGGGAGCTGCCCGTAAGTCAGTTGTATCAAATACGGCGTAATCTATTCCGTGCTCTTTAAAATAATCTACTTCTTCTAGTAATTTTTTAAATTCATTTTTTTCGAAATCTAATCTTCGAGTGCTTGTTTTTAAGAGGCCTTCAAA
>Ga0222628_1000105_pt1 | contig 40478 bp, 42 predicted proteins | sample AntAcemetageno95_FD_179860 | JGI IMG/M metagenome (GOLD analysis project Ga0222628, IMG submission 179860) | Saline water microbial communities from Ace Lake, Antarctica - #95 | ecosystem: Environmental > Aquatic > Non-marine Saline and Alkaline > Saline | place: Antarctica: Ace Lake | collected...
TCTACAAGCATACCTTTTGCCATTTTACGAACTACTTTCCCAACTACTTTATCTCCAACTTTATGTTCTTGTGAATATATTTTCCAAGGAGTTTCAAGTAATTTCTTGATACTTAATCCAATACGTTTTTTCTCTAAATTAATAATTTCAACTTTAACAGTTTCACCTTCAGTTAAAACATCTTCAACCTTAGCTACTTGGTGATGAGAGATTTGTGAAATATGCACAAGTCCTTCATTATATCCGACTGAAACAAATGCTCCAAAATTAGTTATTCTAGTAATTTTTCCTTCTAGTACTTGTCCAACTTTAAGTTCATCAAATTCAGCTTGTTTGTTTGCACGTAAATCTTCTTGTAATACTTTTTTTCTTGAAACAACAATTTTTCTATTATCCATTTCGATAACTTTACATTCAAGTGTTTGTCCCATTAAATCTTCAGCATTAACATTTTCTATTGCCATTTGAGATAAAGGCATAAACATCTCTACACCATCATTTTTAAGGATGAGTCCACCTCTAGTTACCTTAACAACTTTTGCTTTTAAACGACTATTTTTACCGGCTAAATCACCGTATTTATCTCTTTTTTCGTTTCTTAAAATATCAAGTCTTGACATTAAGATTTGTTGGTCATCAAAGTCAATACGATTTATTTTGGCTTTAAGAACGTCTCCTTCTTTACAAATCTCTTTACATGATTCGATTGGTTCAAGTGAAAATGCTTTTTTATGAATTACTCCTTCTGTAAAAGCTTGAATATCTAAATATACTGATTCATCTGTTACTTTAAAGACTGTTCCTTCAACTACCATACCTACTTTTACTTTGTTCATTTTAAAATCCATGTTTATTCTTCCTCTCTAACTTTGTTAGTTATTAACATTACGACTTGTTCTATATTTAGATCTGATGTATCTATTCTAATTGCGTCATTTGCTACTTTTAACGGGCTATGTATTCTATTTGTGTCAAGGTAGTCTCTTCTTTCAATTTCAATTTCAAGTTTGAAAGGATCACTTACGATTCCTCTTTCCAAATTATCTATATGTCTTCTTTCAGCTCTTTTATTAATTGAAGCTGTTAAAAAGAATTTATATTCTGCGTTTGGTAAAACATTTGTTCCAATATCTCTTCCATCCATTACAACATCGTTTTTCCCTGCCATAATTTGTTGCATTTCGACTAAGCTTTTTCTTACTGAGAAGTATGAAGAAACAAGTGAAACGTTATTTGAGATAATCGGCTTCCTTATTTCGTGTGATACATCAACATCATCCATATACAAAAGAGCATCAATAAACTCAAACTTTGTTTCATTCACAAAATCGTATTCTCTCTCGTCATCTAAATCAATTCCCAAGTTCATTGCTTTCAAGGTTATTGCACGATACATTGCACCTGTATCAATGTAAATAAAATTTAAGTTCTTAGCTAAATGTTTAGCAATAGTACTTTTTCCAGCACCTGCGGGACCATCGATGGCTATTTGGATATAGTTCATGTTATCACCTCTTTTCAATCAAATTATATTATATCAAAAAATACTACATTATCATAATTTATTTAAAATATTAAACATATGATGCTTTTCAATAAAAACACCTTATTTTTCATAAAGTGTTATTTCACTAAAATTCTTAATTGTTTAAGTTCATAGGGTTTTAGTAATCTATGCTCACCAATTTTCATCTTTTCAAGTGTTATTACACCAAATCTTACTCTTTTAAGTTTTAAAACTTTGTGTCCAGTAAATTCAAACATTTTTTTAACTTGATGGTACTTTCCTTCGGTAATCACTATTGTTGCTGTAGTCGTTAAATTGTTTTTATTATATGAAACATCTTTTATTCTAGCTTTTTTAGTTGTATATCCATCAAGCTTAATCCCACGACAAATTATCGTAGATTCTTCTTTTCTGAGTAGTCCTTCTAATCTCACAATGTATTCTTTCTCGACATGATTCTTTGGACTAGTCAAAGAATTAGTGAAAGACCCATCATTTGTTAAAAGTAACACACCTGATGTATCGTAATCAAGTCTTCCTACTGGATAAACTCTTTTATCGTTAGGAACTAAATCTAATACTGTTTTCCTTCCAAATTCATCACTTGTAGTACTGACATACCCTTCAGGTTTATAAAGTAGATAATAGACTAAATCTTCATTTTCTATTAGCTTACCTTCGACATAGATAATGTCTTTTGATATAACTTTTGTTCCAAGTTCAGTAACAACAATATTGTTTACTTTTACTTTTCCAGATGTAATCAGTTCTTCAGCTTTTCTTCTTGATGAATAACCGCTTCTAGCAATAACTTTTTGTAGTCTTTCCACTTTTGCACCTCCTAAGACAAAAAGAGGGAATCCCTCTTTTATTCTTCTATATTTTCTTCAATTGTTAAATGGACATAATTGATACGACGATCTTTTATATCTTTAACAACAAACTTTAATAATAATCTTCTTGGTTCTTCTTCATCCTGTAAATAATTCTTAATTTCTTGAACATAAACATAAGAATCATCAACCTCAGGAATATCTTCCAATTTATCATGTAGCCATCCTGAAAGACTTGAGTAATGTGATTTAGGTGTGTTACCCAGATCTAAATCATCAAATAAATCCTCTAAATCTATTTCACCCTTTATCCCATATTTAAATTCTTTTAGTTTTTGGATGTTTTCATCTCCAACTTCATCATGCTCGTCATAAATCTCTCCAACTAGTTCTTCAAGTGCATCTTCCATTGTTACAATACCACTTGTTCCACCAAACTCACCACTTACGATTGCGATATGGAAGTTTTCTCTTTGAAGAGTTTCAATTAATGTATCAACTCGCATAGATGTTGAAACAAAGAAAGGTTCTCTCATGATTTCTCTTATATCAATTTTTTCATCCTTGATTAATTTTGTAAAGAAATCTCTTTCATATAATACTCCAATAACATTATCTCTGATACCTTCAAATACTGGTAATCTTGATAGTAAATGTTTGAAGAAAACTTCTTTTATATCTTCAATTGAATCATTTACTTCAATACCAATCATATCAACTCTTGGAGTCATTATCTCATAAATTTTTCTCTCTCTTAAGTCAAGCACACTTTGTAACATTTCAGCTTCGTCTTCATCTATTGAGCCTTCTTCTTCCATGGTGTCAATAATTGTTTCTAACTCTTCCCCTGTTACACTAACTGTTCTTATATTGTCAGTTACAATCCATTCTTTAATCATAAGGAATATCCAAGTGATTGGTTTCATAATCCTAATAATCCAGTATAAAAGTCCACTTATTAATAAAGCAACTCTTTCAGCATTATTTTTACCAAAACTCTTCGGTATAATTTCTCCAAATATTAAAATAATTATTGTCATAACAATAGTGTTTGCTACATTCACAAGTGTAATATTATCAACGAATATCTGTGAAAATACTCCAACACTTACAGTAGCAAGTGCGATATTGGCAAGGTTATTCCCAACCAAAATTGTAGATAACGTCAAATCAAAATGCTCTGTGATCCACAGGGCCTTTTTTATACCTTTTTTTGATTCTTCTATAGATGTTTTTAACCTAATTACATTTACACTAGAAAACACTGTTTCGCTCATTGAAAAGAAAGCTGAAACAATTATCAAAAGAACTATAGCTACTATTGTATATATTGAAACGTCTGTAATGCTTAGCAAATACCTGGCGGAATAATCCACTCTACTTCACTCCCTTTAAGCTCTTGTATCATACTTACCTGTACTTGTATTGACAACGACTTTATCGCCTCTGTTAACAAATAAAGGTACTTGTAATTTAAAACCTGTTTGTAAAATTGCGTCTTTTGTGGCTGTTTGAGCAGTATTTCCTTTTACTGCAGGATCTGCTTCTGTAACTTCTAAAGTAACTTTCTCAGGAATATCTACTCCTAATATTTCACCTTCGAAACTAATAACATTAACTTCAAACCCTTCGATAATGAAGTTCAATTGTTCTTCAATGTTAGTTTGATTAATTTCGACTTGTTCGTAAGTTTCATTATTCATAAACACATGAATATCACCCATCGCATATAAATAATTCATTTTATCTTTATCAATATGAGCTGGAGCCACTTTTTCTCCCGCTCTCCAAGTTTTATCTAATACTCCATTTGTACGTAAATTTCTTAATTTACTTCTAACAAATGCTGGTCCTTTTCCTGGTTTAACATGTTGGAATTCAATTACTGAATAAAGGTTCCCATCAGTTTGAATTGTAATACCTGTTTTAAAATTGTTTGTTGAGATCATTCTATTCACTCCTAATCATAGATTATTATATATAATAATGCTCTATTTGTCTATCTTTATATCAATTCTTCCATTTAAAAAAGATAAATCGAGGTGTTCTCTTCAAATATTCTACATATTCATCTCCGTATTGTTCAACACAGTCCTTTTCTTGTGAAACGAGTGAAGGAATAATTAAAACAGAAAAAATAATTGTGTAAATTATTATAATCCATGTTCCTGAAATTAACCCTAACCCAATCCAAGATAAGTAAAACATGACTTGCATAGGATGTCTTGAATACTTATAAATACTACTAGTAACAGGTCTAGATGTATCTGCTTTTGAAAAGTAATACATAGCGTAAACAGAACAAGAGATACTAACCATATATATGATTACCCCAATATAAAAATATACAGTAAATGCTATAATAGGAACAAAAATTGAATAAAGAATGATTAGCTTGCCAAACACAATCATAAATCCAAGTGAAAAAAATTGAATAATTTTATTATCATTTTTTGGATAAGTTAGTATTCTATTTTTACTTTCCTTCTTTACATTCAACATCACAATTATAATTAGTATTCCATAAATCATTGGAAACCAAAAAAGATTAAACAGTTCCAATGAATGTTTTGGGAAAAGTTCCATATATTTCTCCTTTTAAATCAGATATTAAATAATCAAATTTGTCTATTTCTCATTATACTATATATTAGCTTAAATTTCACACTCTCATTGACATAATTAACGATTACATTTATAATTTCACTTGTTAGGAGTGATACAATGGGAATTTGGTCATATGTCATCGCAATTATATTAGGAGCTTTAATTGGACTTATAATTGTTTCAAGAAAGAATAATGATTTTAGTTCAATCCACATTATTAATAAAAAAGATTTTAAAGATAACATGAGAAAAGGGCAATTAATTGATGTCCGTAAAAAAGATAAGTTTGAGAATGATAAAATTATAGGAGCACGTAATTTTAGAAAGAGCCAGTTTTCATCAAAATACAATAAACTTAGAAAAGATCAATCTATTTACATCTACTGCAGCAATGGAAAAACAAGTTTCAAAGCTGCTAAAAAGCTTACCAAAGCTGGTTATCGCAATATTTATATATTAGAAAATGGTTTTCAAGATTACAACAAAAAAGAACTCTAGAAGAATTTAGAGTTCTTATTTTTTTATCTTATGAAGAATCCACCTATTAGAAGTGCTACAACTATAATTAATGCTGGATGAACATTAAAAGACGGAATAAATTCATTTAACAACATCAATGCTGTTGCAACTATGAAAAGTCCAAAAATAATCCAAGTATTTATATTGCCAAAATCAATACTCTTTAGAAAACTCGAACGTGCCATACTAAGTGCTACTCCAGCAATTAATACAACTACAACTGGTTTTGCGGCTGCCTGCATTCCTTGAACGAAGGCTGTGTCTTTGTATTCTAAGAAAACATTAAACAACAATAAAATTGCTAGTGTACTTGGAAGAATCATTCCCATAAAAGCAATAAATGCTCCTAAGTACCCATATAAATCATATCCAATTATAATACTCATCTTAGTAGCAATCGGTCCTGGTAAAGTATTACCCATTGCAAGGTAATCAGCAAACTGTTCTTCTGTTAAATAATGATAATTATCTACAACTTCTTCTCTTATTAACGGAATAGTAGCTTGTCCTCCACCAAATCCAAATACCCCAGGTTTTATAAATGCCCAAAATAATTCTAGATATTTATTCATAAATATTCCTCCTAATAATAAGCTATAAAGCCGTCACATCTTGTTTCAGTTCCTGCTTTATATCCGCTTTTTTCTTTTATAATTATTTGTCCTCTACCAAATCCAGAACCATATAAATCAATATTTACAGAGTGTCCTAGTTGATTTAATTTTTGAGCTACGTGTACATCAAAACTACTTTCAAGTCCAACTTTTAACCCTTCGTCCCATCTAAATCTTGGGGCGTCTAATGCTGCTTGAGGGTCCATACCAAAGTCTATCATATTCATAACAACTTGTAAATGTCCTTGGGGTTGCATAAATCCACCCATTACTCCAAATGGTCCTACTGCTTTATTATCTTTTAAGATAAATCCAGGAATAATTGTATGCAATGTTCTTTTTCTAGGTTCTAATTTATTATGATGTGTTTCATCTAAACTAAATGTATGACCTCTGTTTTGCATTGCAATTCCTGTACCATCAATTACAATACCACTACCAAACCCCATATAATTACTTTGGATAAATGAAACCATATTACCATCTTTATCAGCAGTTGCTAAATAGACTGTTCCACTTTTTTTATAGTCAATTGGTTTGTGAAGTAATGCTTTATTTCCAATGTCTTTTTTTCTTAATTTAATGTATTCATCACTTAATAAAAACTCTTTTTCCATTTTCATAAATAATGGATCAGTTACGTATTTTAATGTGTCACTAAAAGCTATTTTCAATGCTTCTATTTGTTTATGGTAAGTGATAACATCTCCAATCACAAAAGATTCATCTTTAAGTAGATTTAAAGCCATTAAGGCTGTAATCCCTTGTCCGTTAGGAGGGATTTCACAGATGTCATATCCTTTATAATTGATGCTTATTGGATCAACAAATTCACTATCATATTCTGCTAAATCAGATGGATCAATATACCCATTATGTTTCACCATAAAATTAACTATTTTAGATGCGATTTCACCTTTATAAAAACTATCACTGTTTGTTTCACCTATACTTCTCAATGTATCTGCGTGATATGGTGATTTAAATAAATCTCCAGCTTTATAAGGGATTCCATCTTTTGTAAATACGTTAAAGAATTGATCAAACTGTGGTCCTGTGTTTCTTTCTTTATAAGCTTTTATTGCTCTTTCAAAGAAAAATCCAACAGTCTCACTTATAATGAATCCTTCTTCTGCAAGCTTAATTGCTGGTTCTAATACTTCTAAAAGACTAAGATTCCCAAATTTTTCAATTAATCTTGCCCAACCTTTTGGAGTTCCTGGAACCGTAATTGGAATTACACCTGTCATCGGCATTGTTTCGTGTCCAAGTTTTTTAAGTTTTTCAATAGAAATATTTTTTGAACTATATCCACTACTATTTAATCCATGTAATTTATCATTAAAATATACCAAAGCAAAACAATCGCTTCCTATACCATTACTCGTTGGTTCAACTACAGTTAATGCTGCAGCAGTTGCTACTGCTGCATCAACAGCATTTCCGCCTTTTTTAAGGATTTCAAGACCAGCTTGAGCTGCAAGTCCTTCGCTTGTCGCTACTAGACCATTTTTAGCATAAACACTTTGTCTTTTACTAGAATACGGATTATTCATTCAATCACATCCTTTATCAATTAATTATTATACCATAATCAAACTTTATAAGCACTTTAGTTTTATATTATACATGATTTATTTATAATAAGTTTGGTAGTGTCAAAAGTTTAATGGAAAGATGAATTTTAGACACATACCAATCAAGAATAGGATAATCGGTAAATTGTGAAAATCTAGAATGTTTTTATTTCGTATTCCTTTAAGTTTTTAGAAAGATTAGAAACAAACATGTTGGTTATAAGGCCTTTATAAAAGGTTAAGATACACTGAATAGAATTTTAATAAGATGGTTCATAACACGAGATTATTTGCTCTTTTTAATACAAAAGAGTTGAATATAAAATATAAAAAAAGTAGTGCAAAAAGAGAAAATTTGACACTACCTACTGATTGATGAGGTGATTATATGAGTTTCGGAAGATTTTTTGGACATGATATTGATTTTGCTTTAGCTATGAAACCATTCACATGGCAACATGGTATTTTAGTATTACTTGGAATAGTTAGTGTTATTGGAACTCTTATGATTGCAAAAAGGATTCATAATTCAAAATATGAGAAAGTATTTAGATATGGATTCATGATATGGTTGTTATTTTTAGAGATTTCATATCACATTCATTATTGGGGATTTGGAATGTTTAGTGTTCCACTCCACATATGTAGTTTTGGAGTAATGCTATCAATTGTACTCCTTGCAACTAATAAGTATAAAGTCTTTGAAATTCTATTCTTTGTCGGAATTCTTGGAGGGTTACTCGCCTTGTTCATACCAAACACTTTGGGATACACATATTATAATATGAGATACTACCATTTCATTTTGCTTCATATGAGCATTACGATAGTTCCAATATATTATTACAGAGCATATGGGTATAGAATTAAATTATCCTCAATCTATAAGACCTTTGGATGGTTCATAGTTGTGTCGCCAGTAGTTATATTGGTAAATTACTTCTTTCATAAGAACTATATGTTCATTGGTGAGAAACCTTTAATCATTGCTAGGTTTTTACCAGACTGGCCATACTATATTATAGTATTCATTGTGATAGGATTCTTCTTTTTACATGGAGTATATTTCATTTCGAATTTTAATTACAAAAAGTTAAAATTAGGATACAATAAAAGATAACTAAATAGTTATCTTTTTCTTTGGGAGAGGTTATTATGGATACTAGATTAAATCAAGTAATACAATATGTTAAAAGCTTACTAATGTCAGAAACTACAGGACATGATTTTCATCATGCTTTAAGAGTAATGAATAATGCTGTACAAATCTCAAAAAACATGGAGATAGATTTGGATATTGTAAAAGTTGCTGCATTAACTCATGACTTAATTGATCAAAAGGTTACAAGGGATATTACAAAATCTTTAACTGATGTTGAGAAAACTTTATCTAAAATAGGATATACAGTAAATGAAGTAGAAACAGTTATTTATATTATAAAGAATATTTCTTATTCGAAAGGGAATATTCCCGACAGTTTAGAAGGTAAAATTGTACAAGATGCAGATAGGTTAGAAGCACTTGGTGCAATAGGTATCGCTAGAACATTTGCATTTGGTGGAAAGAATAATCGAATGATTTATAATCCGGATATAAAAGATAATTCTGATTCAATATCTCATTTCTATGATAAACTTTTAAAACTTAAAGATCTAATGAATACAAAAGAAGCAAAAAAAATAGCTGAAAAGAGAACGGCATATATGGTTGAATTTCTAAATAGATTTTATCTTGAGTGGGAAGGGAAAGACGTGTAAAAATTTTTTTTTAGAGTATTGTGATATAATCAAGTTATAGGAGTCTAAAGAGGAGAAAATATGGAAAAAGTTGAAAACTTATTTGAAATAGTTCACTTAAAAAGATTTAGAGAAACAGAAGGAGTAATTTTTGACGTATTTACAAAAGAGTTGTTTGATCCAGTTTCTGGAGTAGACAGAGTAATTCATAAATCAAATGCTGTTTCACCAGGGAAGATTGGCAACGTTGAAAGACCTTGGTATATGCATCCACACCAAGGTGATAATTTACTTGTTTTACATGGTGAAAGACATGTTGATTTGTATACTAAAAAACATGGTAAAATCGAAAAATTCATTGTAACTCCAACTGAAATTTACCAGAATGGTAAATTACTATGTGATGTACCTGGCATGTTAGTATGGCCAACTGGAGTATTTCATAGAGTTGAAAGTAAAGAAGGCGGAAGTGCTTCTCTCAACTTTGCACATCGAGATGATAAATTTGATGTTAAAAATAATTTTAATATATACGATTTAAATACTGAAACAGGTGAATATAAAGTTATTAGAGATGGATTTAAAGATCAATTTTAGACAATTAAAAAAAGTGCATTTGCACTTTTTTTAAATTTTATTTAATAAAACATCATTGTATTCATCATTTCTAGTCATTTTTTTTACAGCATATGAACAAGTTGGTATAATTAATAAATTGTTCTCTTTTGCAAACTCAACTACTTTGTTTAGTAATTTTTCAGCAATTGCTTGCCCTCTTAATTCAGGACTAACAAATGTATGATTAATGTCTATCACGTTATCTTCTTTATATAAAAATGTAATTCTTGCTACGTCGTTTTCTTCACTTTCTCCGATAAAAAATCTACCTTTTCCTTTTTTAATTTCTAGATCCATTATTGTTACCTCCATATCGTTATAACTCTATTATATTAGATTAGATATCAATCTGCAAAGGATGTGAATTAATTCGGAGTATTTTAACATTTTTATTATCATTTGTATTAAGTTGTATTTTCAGTTTGCCTATAATTTGTATCGATGATAAAATAACATAACGGAAGGATGTGACTATTTTGGATTATATTTTAATTTATGTACTTGTAGCTACTTTTACACCTGGTCCAAATAATATTATGTCCTCATCTTCATCATCAAAGATAGGTATAATAAAAACTTTGCCTTTTATGTTAGGAGTCTTACTTGGAACATTCATTGTATTTGTAATAACTTCGTATTTTAATGTCTTTTTATTTGATAGTATTTCATCAATTGAGAAATTTGTAGGATACGGGGGTGCTATTTTTATAGCCTACCTTGCATATAGAATTATTGTATCTGAAGGTATTGAATATAAAGAGAATATCACAATAGATAAGTTGTTTTTAAAAGGATTATTATTGACATTTGTTAATCCTAAAGCCTTTATTTTTGGAATAACAGCTACAGGTATGTTTCTGTCTTCTGGAGCTGAGTTAATTGATCTTGTTTATATTTCGATTTTTCTAGCAGTATTGTGTTTCATATCAGTACTATTATGGGGTTCATTTGGATATTTATTTAAGACATTCTTATCAAAATATTACAAAATATTTAATATTATTATGGCATCATTATTAATGTATAGTGCTGTCTTGTTAATCTTTGATACATTCTAGACACTCATTAACAATTAAAAAGGCTCTAAAATAGAGCTTTTTGTATGCTGTTTCTTGAATTATATAAAGTAATATTGTAAACTATTTATAGACAAAACACAGAGGTGCAAAATGAAAAAAACTAAAAAAGATTTATTTCAGGATTTTCTACTTACAATAGTTCGTCCTTTTACACATGTGTGGATGTTTTTTGATATGAGGGTAACAATAAATAAAGATAAAAGAATAAACTATAAAACGAAAGAACCTTATGTTATGCTTGCTAACCATACATACTTGTTTGATGTTGTACAAGTTCCAATGCGCTTTAAAGTTGCGTCTTTTATTGTAGCATCAAGAACTTTGTTTACTCATCAACCTACAAAGTTTCTTTTTACTCATGTAGCGCATATAATTCCAAAATCTAAAGGATTGAGTGATTTAGTAACTGCTAGAGGATTAATTAGAGCAGTTAAAAGAGGATACCCAATACTAATTTTTCCTGAGGGAAATACGACATTTTATGGTTCAACAAAATATATTGAAGAATCAACAATGAAACTAATTAAGAAATTAAAAGTAGACGTTATTACTTGTAACGTCAAAGGTGGATTTTTATCAAAGCCCAGATGGGCCACAGGTAAAAGAAAGAATAGAAGAGCGGAACTAAATTACAATCTAACTATTCCCAAAGAGGAACTTACAAATATGAGTGTTAAAGAAATTCAGATTAGAATTCATAAGGCACTTGCGAATAATGATTATGAGTATCAAAGAAAAGCAATGGTGAAGCATCCTGGAAAAAAACTTGCTGAAGGATTAGAAAACGCGATATATGTTTGCCCAGAATGTGAAGCTGTAAATTCTTTAACTACAAAAGGAAATACTTTTGAATGTACACATTGTCATACTGAAGGATATATGGATGAATATGGATTCCTTCATGGATTCAAATTTGATAATTTACTTGATTGGGATGAATTCCAAAGAGGATTTAAGGTAAAACTTGAAGAATCGGTAATAGAGAGTTCTGGATTTTTAGATTTCTTAAGATTTGAGGATGATGCTAGAATTCCTGTTGGAAGAGTAAACCTTGTGTATAAAGAAAGAGGATTCCATTTTTCTGGAGCTATTGACGAGGTAGTAGATATAAAAGATATTAGAAATCCAGTAATGACATTAAGAAGAGATTTATCTTTTGACTATGGAGATAGACATTTTATTATTAAGTTAGATCGCTTTGGAGCGAGTTTACTTAGAGTGGCTCAAAATAAGTATTAGGATGATTTTATGATAATTGAAGAGAATAGTAATAAATACTTAAATAAAAATCAACTCATTGAGATGGCAAACATCATGAGTGATGCATTTTTAACTCACTCGAATTTTGTGTACACAATCAAAAAAGACAATAAACGAAAGATTGTATTATTTAATACTTTTCTCATGATGTATAAAATTATAAATAAACATGGGTATATCTCTATAGTGAAGAAAGATTTTAAACCAATAGGCTATATAACTTTTATGGATGCAAGTGATAAGACTCAAATTTCTTTTATGAGGATATTGCGAACAAATAGTTTATTATTAGTTGTTAAGCTAATATTTAATTTGAGAATTTCAGAGATAGCAAAACTAATGAAATATCTTAAAGTCTACAATAAGTATCAGAACGCAGAAGATAAAGAAGGGAAAGTTCATCTTTATTCTACTGGGGTTGATTTAAGTTATAAAGGCAAAGGACATATGGGGAATGCAATAAGAAATTCTTATACGTATTTTGAAGGCTTAGGTTACAAAGAAATGGTGTTAGAAACAGCTGATTTATCAAATATTCCTATTTATGAGAAATTAGGATTTAATGTTATAAAAAGAGTAAAGACAAGTGATGGTAAACAGGTAATTTGTTTCATGTCAAAAAAACTTAATCAGAAAGTCTGAAATAAGGTATAATATAGTAACAAGTGGAGGTTCAATATGACAAGAAAAGAATATGATTATTATTCAGAGAAGGATTCACAATATTTAAAGAAAGCTAAATTATTTTACGGGTTGTTTATCGCGATTTTTCTACTTTTGATAGTATTGATGTTTATTTACCAAATTGTTACATATTTCTTAACCTTAGGTATTATAGCCTTTATAATGACATTATTATATAAATTCTTCTTTAATGAATTTATCTATTATGTGAGAAAAGTAAACGATTTAAAAAGAGTAGCATTAATGAAAACATTTGATGTGTTTAATGATACTCTAGAATATTTTAATGAGGATACATATAAGAATTTATTTGATGATGATTTTATCATAGTTCATAAAAATGATGTTTACATCTTAGCTTTAAAACAAATAGATGACAATATAAATTTATTAGGTATTGCTGTGTATTTTATTGATAGTAAGACAGAGGAAGTATGCCCATCCACGAGAGAAATAAGTAATGAATTAACTGCTTATGCGTCTAATAAATCGCTAATTAAAGTGATTTTATTAGTTGGAGATAAATTTACTGAAGAAGAAATTGATTCACTAAAATATGATTCAGCAGTTCATCACAATACAGTAGTAATAGGACTTGAGAAATCATCTAGCACACTAATTTATAATTATTTTTTAAACGGAGAAGATGTAGATGTATTCTTAGGAAATCTATTTAATGTTGATTTAAAAAGAATTGAAACAGAAGAGTAATAACACAGGAGAACATTATGAGTATATTTGAAATTGGAATGTTAATTTGCTTCGGATTTGCATGGCCGGCAGCAATTCACAAGAGTATTAAAAGTAAAAGTGTTGAAGGAAAAAGCTTGCTATTTATTTACGTGATAATGATAGGTTATTGTTTTGGAATTGTTCATAAATTGGTTTACAATTTGGATTTTGTATTAATATTATATGTTATTAATTTATTAATGGTAGCAACTGACTTATTTTTATATTATAAACATAAAAAATTATCTCTTAAATGAGAGTCCATAATTTGTAATAGATTTGATTCTGAAAAGGATTTTAACATGCACTAGGTTAAAGTAGCTAACAAAAATTTCATATGTAGAAAAAGTGATCTTTAAAATCTCTTTTTCTTTTTATTTATAAAGTTAATTATTAAAAAAATACATGTGAATAATTTTAAAAAACTACAATATATGTTATAATTATTATACATAGTTAAGGAGTGATATTTATGGAAATACTAAGATTTTTCATAATGGTATTAATAGGTGGGCTGATAGGGTGGATCACAAATAAAGTAGCAATAAAAATGCTTTTTAGACCAGTTAATCCTGTAAAAGTTTTATTTTTTACTTTCCAAGGAGTTTTCCCGAAGAGAAAAGATCAAATGGCTATATCACTTGCTGATACTATTGAAAATGAATTACTTTCAAAAGAAGTTATCTTGGATAAAATATTGAACAATGAAAATATAGACGATCTTAAAAAACAAGTGATGGAATCACTACTTGCTACAATCGTAGATAAGATTCCTTCAATGGTAAGAATGTTTTTAGGTAGTAATGTTGATCAAATGGCAAAAGATTTTTTAGACAAAGAAGGAGACCAATTCTTTGATGATATGATTAATCAATTTAAAGAGGTTGGACTTACTAATTTGAATATTAGAGATATTGTTGTAGAAAGAATTAATGAACTTGATTTTATTGAGTTTGAAAAAATCATTTTTGGATTAATGAATAGAGAACTAAAACATATTGAAATAATTGGATTAATACTTGGTTCTTTAATCGGAGTAGTACAATATTTTGTTAGCGCATTGTTATAAAGGAGGAATTTTTTATGAAGATGGAATTAGTAGAATTATTGAAAGAGATAAAAGAAAATAAATTCAAGTTCAATGAAAATATTGACAAATATCAATTAGCACAAGAGTTACTTGAAAATATAGGGAATCATGATGGTTTTATTAGAGATGGTCTTATTTATCCTATCTTAGCGAATTTACTATATTACGATAATTTATCTAAAGAAGAAATGGTTAAAATTACAAGAACTCTTCTTGGTGAAAAGGGTATGAAGTTTGATATGCCTAATTATTATGACTTCTCAGTGTTAACAAGATCATTTAGTTTATTAGCTCTTGTTATAATTGTATACAGACAACGAAACGATAAGATACTACCAGATGAATTATTTAATAAACTTTATAGCGAGTTTCTTGATTACTTCGATAATGAAACTGACTTTAGAGGATACGTTGATGAAGTTGGATGGGCTCATAGTGTTGCTCATAGTGCTGATTTGTTTAGTCAACTATTTAAATGTAACGAACTTGGGGAAAAAGAATTCAAGACAATGTTTGAGCATATAAAAGACCGTTTTATGATTAATACCTATGTCTTCATCAGTGATGAAGATGAAAGAATGGTAACTGCACTTGTAGAAGCCATTAACAGAGATGTTTTAAGTAAGAAATTTTTACTTGAATGGATAAACGGATTTAAAAGTTTAAAAAAACTAGCGAAATTTCCAGAAGATTATAATGTAGATATTAATATTAGGAATCTACTCCGATCATTATATTTTAGATTAAGAGGTAATTCTGAATATCAATATTTATTAATTGCTTTAGAAAAAGTATTAGATGAATTAAATACCCATAAAAAAAAGTAACAAGCTGAATTGCTTGTTACTTTTCTGTTATTGGGTTAGTTCTTTTGTTTGTTAATTGTTCTAGAGAATATCCAATGCCTATTAAGTTTTCTTCTTTATATTTAGGTGCTAGTAAATATGCACCAATAGGAATGTTGTCTTCGTCTAAGCCGATTGGAATTGTCATAGTTGGATAACCACAATGTGGACCAATACTTGTGTAATTCGCAAAGTATATTAGGTCTATTTTGTATGATGAGAAGAGACTATCTAGATTTTTCACTGTATTTTCTCTTTCCTCTAAACCTTTAAAGTATTCAGTTTCATTCATTTTCCCACTTGTATTGTATTCACACAATTCAAGTAGTTTTTGTCCATATTTTAAAGCTTCTTTACCATTGAGACGATTGAAGTTGATAATATCTTCTAATGTTTTCATCTTAGAGTGTTCTCCTAGCGTTGCTAAATACTTATTTATGTTTCTTTTAAACTCATATTTCATTAGATAGAAGATATATTGTGTTTGTTTAATATTGAGCCCTTCAATAACTTTGGCACCACTATTCTTAATGATAGCTACTGTATTATCAAATGCTTGCTTTTTTAATCCTTCTAGTTTGTCATAGTTGGTTCTGTCAATTGCTATTGTCGAAGTGCTTAAAGAATCTGTGTTTAAGAATTTTGTATAGTCAATATACTCGTCTATTTTCTCTAGAGTAATTGGATCTGAACTATCATTACTTCTGATTGCACTAAGTAACATTGCTACATCTGTGACAGTTTTTCCAATTGGTCCAGCTGTATCTAGTGTTGAAGATATAGGAACTATACCTGTTCTACTTATTAATCCAATCGTAGGCTTCATCCCAACAACTCCATTTTTCATGGATGGAGACATAATGCTTCCACCAGTTTCTGTCCCAATTGAAACAGGTGTTACATTTAATGCTACGCTAACAGCACTACCAGCACTTGATCCTGATGGATCAGTCTTGATGTTATATGGGCAAAGAACCTCTTTCCCTAGAGAACTATATCCATTTCTCATATTGAAAGACATGAAATTTGCAAATTCTGTTAGATTTGCTTTTCCTAAGATGATCGCTCCACTTTCTCTAAGCTTCGTTACTATTGTAGCGTCATAAGGAGCAAAATTATCTTTTAAGGCAAGACTTCCTACTGTTGTATGCATTTTGTCAAAAGTATTAATATTATCTTTCAATAAAATTGGAATGCCATGCATGATCCCTCTAATTTTACCATTTGCTCTTTCCTTGTCTAATACTTTTGCGATATTTAAAGCATCTGGATTAACTTCAAGTACAGAGTTATATTTTATCTCACCTTGATCAATTTCTGTAATTCTCTTTAAGTATTGTAATACTAAACTGTGTGAAGTAATTTCACCAGATTCTAAAGCATTTTTTATTTCAAGTACATTTTTTTCTATTAAATCAAACATATGTATTTGTACCTCCTTTAGCTTTCATTTAATTATAGCATACTTTATTTGTGCAATGCTTTACTAAATGTTCTTTTCAAGATATAATTTCATTTAGTTAGGAGTGTTACTATGAAAGCAGATTTACATATGCATACTAATCTTTCAGATGGGGTATTTGACCCTTTTGAGATTATTCGAAAAGCTAAAAATAATGGTGTAGATATAATGTCTATTACTGATCACGATATTTGTTCAAATGTTGAAGAAAACTTAAAGTTTGCCAAAGAAATTGGAATTAGATATATTCCTGGGATTGAGTTATCAACAAATTATTTAAATAAACCTGTCCATGTTCTAGGGTACTTTAGAGATGAATCTTATTTAAACGAAGAGATTGTTAATTATTTTGTAAGTATCAAAGAAGGTAGAAAAAAGAGAGCTGTTACATTTATTGAAAATTTAAAAAAATACAATGATATTGAAATTACTTATGATGAAGTATATGCTTATTCAACTGGAATAGTAACTAGACCACATATAGCTAAAGCAATAATGGATAACTATCCAGAATATGATATCAATGATGTATTTAATGATATTATTGGAGATTATTCGAAAGCTTATGTTCCAAGTTGCGAAATTAGTGTTCAAGAAGGAATAGATTTACTTAGAAGAAATAACTGTGTAGTAGTTCTAGCACATCCGACGTTATTAAAAGAAGATGTTAAAGAGTATGTTCACAGTCTTAATTATGATGGATTCGAAGGTGTATATTTCAGAAATAAAGATGGAGATGAAGAATTTTATCGTAATCTAGCAAAAAAGAGAAATATGATTATCACAGCTGGAGGAGATTTTCATGGTACAAAGGGTGACACTATTCATGCTGAAATAGGTGACATTTTTATTGAAGGAGAAGATCTAAAAAACTTCTTAAATAAACTTGAAGACTAAAAAACATATTTGCTCTATTTAGTGCAAAAATGTTTCAAATTGGTTGATTTCATAGTATAATTATAGTATTCGATAGGAGATGGTTAGTATGGAGAGCAGAAGAGTAATGGGTGAATTAAGATACAAAGATAGAGGGAAAGTAACGTATACAATTATCCAAGGTTTTGATAATGAATCAGACTATTTAGAATTAAAATATTCTGATAATGAAAAAACATATTGTTGGGATTATCATTTTAAGGCTGATGGTAAATCTTCATTACTTCATATTGAAGATGTTTCTTATGAAGAATTGAAAACTGGATTTGTTGATTTTGTTCACAGTGATGGATATTACCTTCATAGAGGAGAGTATCAACTTCTTAAAGAAGCAATTGTAATTTTTGTAAGTCATAAAAAGTATATCCAGGATATTTGTAAAAAACACGGAATTTGTTAGGAAATGAATAAAGATAAAATAACTTCAGTTATTGTATTTGTATTCACCGCTCTTTTAATCTTTTTGGTTACAAGAGGGTTCTTTTTAGATTTTGCATCAGATTTTCCAATAGTTGCTGGATTCACTAAATTTTTCTTTTTAGCAACAATTGGAGATTTTATTGGATTAAGAATAAAAAGTAAATCATGGAAAAAGCCAAATTATTTATTAGCTAAAGCCACGGTTTGGGGATTTATTGGAGTTATAATCGTATTGATGTTTAATATATATCCTACTGGAGTAGAATTCTTACAAACAAATAAGATTTTACCTTTTGAAGGAAGTATATTTGCATTTGCATTATTTACTTCTATTTTAATGAATCTTACATTTGCTCCTACCATGATGGCATTTCACAGAGTTACAGACACTTACTTAAATTTAAGAGTGTCTAATAAAAAAGTAACATTAAGTGAAACAATAGAAGATATTAACTGGAATCAATTTACTGGCTTCATTATTTTAAAGACGATTCCTTTTTTCTGGATTCCTGCCCATACAATTACCTTTTTATTACCAAGCGAGTACAGGGTAATTTTTGCAGCACTATTAGGAATTTTTTTGGGGTTAATATTAGGGTTATTTAACAATAAATAAAAGCATTCGGGTAATATTACCCAAATGCTTTTTTGTGTATTTTGTGATATATGATATTATTATAGATATTTAAAAGCTAAATTATCATACAATAGAGGTGTAAAAATGACAAGAAGAGAAATAATGAAGAGACTTAAATTAAGTTATGATTGTTCAAAAAAAGAAAATTCTAGTTCTGACTTAGTTATTACTTATTGTGATACAAAGTATAGTGTTTTGATTATTAAGGTTTCTACTAGCACTCAAGTTACAATTAACTCAAAGATCGTGTGGGAATTAAAAAAAGGAAAACTAGATGGTATTAGATTTGTCGCAGTTGATTCTGTTCTTTTAAACTTAAAGACATTTATGGAGTCAAAAAATAAGATTATTATATTTACTAATAAACCATATAAAGTGTTAAAAGTACTAAATGAATCTGAGGTAAAAGATATAAGTAATGATTCAAATGTTTATGATGTGAATTTTGTCCATGATTTGGCAAAAATCAGAAAAGTATTGTTAATTTGACCATTAAACTAATTCGTCTTGAAACGCTCTTGTTTTAGTGGTCAATATGCTTAAAACGACAGTTTTGAGATATATGTCAGATTTTTTTCTGTTTTTAGGTAAAAAAAATCTATATAGAAGCGGCTTTAATTGCTTCTGTTTTTATTTTGGGAAACAGATATTTTAAATATCTTTTTTGAGAAAAACTCTTTTTTCCTCTTATTAATAACCTCCGCGAGAAATTACAAGATAATTGTACCAAATCAAATTTTTTTTTTGAGATTTATCTAGATATATCTATAAGCGAAAACCAATCATTAAGTACGACGTAAATATAGCTCTTTACAGTGATAAACAGCACAAACGCTTACATTTTTTAATTATTTCATTTTTTTTCTTTTCTAAAAAAGAGAATTTTAATTTGTATTTAAAATAGTATTCTCTTTTATCAATATATTATAAAATAACTTATTTTTAAGCCGTTTTTTACAACTTTTATGATTTTATATTCACCTGTTATACTACTTTGAAATCTTTTACAAATAATTTTAAAGAAGTGTATTTTGACCACTCTGCAACCAAGAGTGTATTGCTTTTATTATAAAGTATTGTATAATGTAATCATACTTATGTGAAAGAGGCGGTTTTATGAGCAATTATTATATCAAACGTTTCTTATCAGCTTTGTTTACAATATTCATTATTGCGACCATTACATTCTTTTTAATGAGAGCAATACCTGGTGGACCTTTTACAAGGGAAAGACAGGTTCCAGATGAAATCTTAAGATCTTTAGAAGAAAGGTATAATCTTGATGAACCTTTAATTATTCAATACGTTGAATATATGAAAGGTTTAGTTACTCTTGATCTAGGGCCATCTTATAGAATTTTGGGATATGATGTAACAGAACTGATAGCGAGCGGGTTTCCAACAAGTGCTAAGATAGGATTGCTGGCCACCCTATTAATTATTTCAATAGGGGTCCCGGTGGGAATCATTTCAGCTCTGAAACAAAATAGTCCTATAGACTATGCAGTTACGTTTATAGCAACACTTGGTGTAACAATACCTAGTTTTGTTATCGCAACACTATTTATTTATGTTTTCGCAAGTCAATTAGGATGGGTACCAACAAGTGGATTAAATAGTCCGCTCTCTTATATTGGACCAACTTTAGCATTATCGGGATACTCACTTAGTTTTGTTGCTCGTTTAACAAGATCTAGTATGCTTGAGGTTTTACGTCAAGATTACGTTAGAACTGCAAGAGCAAATGGACTTAGTGAATATAAAGTTATTTTCAAGCATGCGCTTAAAAATGCTTTAATTCCAGTTGTAACGTATATTGGACCAATGGTTGCAGCAATATTAACAGGATCGTTTGTAGTTGAAAGAATATTTGCTTTACCTGGTATGGGTGGATACTTTGTAGAAAGTGTAAATAACAGAGATTATACTGTAATTATCGGTATGACTGTTTTCTATGCGTCCTTCTATATAATCATGGTAATGTTAGTAGATATCGCTTATTCAGTTATTGATCCAAGAATAAAATTGGATAGTTAGGAGGTTAGGAAAAATGGCAAATAAAGATTTCGAGTTTATTACTCGTGAAGAGAAATTAGATAGTGAACAAACACGCCGAAGCCTAACTTACTGGCAAGATGTGTGGAGAAGACTTAAAAAGAATCGCCTATCAATGTTTGGTTTAGTAGGAGTTATTATAGTTATATTGTTCGGAATTTTCGGACCATTCTTTACTCCTTATAAATATTCAGATCAAATATTAGATTACTCTAATTTACCTCCAAGTTTTGAAATTTATAAACTTGATGATGATTTCTATGTATACATTACAAAAGAGTATCGTGTATTAGAAACAACTGAAAAAGGTGAATTACTTGGACGTATTGATTACGTTTATAAAGATGTAGTAAATAAGATTTATTATTTTGCAAAGGAATATCAATTAACTGTTGAGTCTCCAAGTGCAGCTAGTTATCCTCTCGGTGACGCAGCTGTCCCTGCAGGATCTATTTATTCTGAAAAATGGGGAATTGCATTTAGAGATTATGAATTTGGTGATGGGCAAGAAGAGGTTGAATTAACTTATGTTCACCCTGATAGTCCTTTCAATAATGCATTAGTTGATGGAGAAGAGTTTGACATTAATAGTGAAAAAATGACTTTTACTTCAATTATTTTTGTGGATGATCCAGATTCAGCAGCTCCAGTATTAACTGCACTTGATTTTAAAGCGGGTGCACAAGCAGTAATTGATCAATTAGAAATAAATGATTATATTTCTGAGTTTATTATTGGCGGAAATATGATTGATGTTAATTTCTCATATAAGTTGATGGATTTAGAAGAAAGACCAGAAGGATATGAAGATGTAAGCATAGCGGTAACTTATGACAATGTTGAAGATAAATATACTTATGATAAAGTATCTAACTCAACATATAAATGGGGTACTGATGTACTTGGACGCGACTTATTAACGCGTGTTATGTATGGTGCAAGAATTTCACTTACTGTTGCATTTGTAGCAACTTTAGTAAACTTCTTTATTGGTATATTCTATGGTAGTATTTCAGGATATAATGGTGGGAAGGTAGATAATTACATGATGAGAATTGTTGACATCATAAACTCTATCCCGCTTGTATTATATGTTATTTTATTAATGGTATTACTTAAAGAGGTTGTCATAGATGTTACAATCTTTGGAAAATATTTTGTAATCTTCAAAGGTGGTGCAGGACTTGGAACTATTATTATTGCTTTAGGTAGTATTTATTGGGTAGGAATGGCTCGTCTTGTACGTGGACAAATTTTAGGGTTAAAAGAACAAGAATTTGTTCTAGCAGCTAGAACTATCGGTGTTCCAACTAGAAAAATTATTACTAGACACTTAGTACCTAATGCAATGGGTCCAATTATTGTTTCAATGACAATGATGATCCCATCTGCCGTATTTACTGAAGCATTCCTAAGTTTTATTGGGCTAGGTATTTCAGCTCCAAAAGCATCTTGGGGAACTTTAGCAAATGATGCACTAAGTGGATTAACAACATATCCTTATCAATTATTCTTCCCTGCAGCAGCAATCGCAATTACTATGCTTGCATTTAATTTCCTTGGTGATGGATTAAGAGACGCATTAGATCCAAGACTGAGAAAAGGTTAGGTGATGGAAATGAAGAAGAAAATATTAGAAGTAAAGAATGTAAAAACTTCATTCTTTACTCATCTAGGTGAAGTACAAGCAGTTAGGGGAGTTAGTTTTGATTTACATGAAGGTGAAGTACTTGGGATCGTTGGAGAATCAGGATCTGGGAAAAGTGTTACTTCACTAAGTATCATGAATCTAATTGAAGAACCAGGGCGAATCAAAGAAGGTTCAATTATTTTTGATGGTGTTGATTTAACAAAATTAGATAATAAAGAAATGAGTGAATATCGTGGTAATGATATTGCGATGATATTCCAAGATCCAATGACAAGTTTAAATCCTGTATATACTATTAAGAATCAAATGATAGAAGTTATCAGAAGACATACAGATTTATCCAAAGATGAAGCTTTAGTTAGAGCAAAAGAACTTCTTAAAATGGTTGGTATACCTGATCCTGAACAACAAATCCACGATTATCCTCATCAGTTCTCTGGTGGAATGAGACAGCGTGCTTTGATTGCTACAGCGATTTCATGCTCTCCAATATTGTTGATTGCAGATGAACCAACAACTGCATTAGACGTTACTATTCAAGCTCAAATATTAGAGTTATTAAAAAGTATTCAAAAACAAACGAAAATGTCAATCATCTTAATTACACATGACCTTGGTGTTATTGCTGAAGTTAGTACTCATGTTGTAGTTATGTATGGTGGATTAATAATGGAAAAAGGAACTGTTGAAGATATTTTCTATCGTCATCAACATCCTTATACTCTTGGTCTTTACAAATCTATTCCTAAATCAACTAAAAAAGGAAAAGAGAGATTGGTTCCAATTGAGGGTAGTCCTCCAGACTTAATGAATCCTCCTGTAGGATGTCCGTTTAGTCCGAGATGTCCTCATGCTATGAAGATTTGTTTAGAAAAACAAGCTCCTTTATATGTGATATCAGATACACATACTTCAGCTTGTTGGTTACAAGATGCTGAAGCACCAGATGTTAAAGGATACACAAAAACAAAGGAGGCTAAATAAATGGATGAAATCCGTAAACCTTTGTTGGAGGTAAGAAATCTTAAGAAATATTTTGATAAGAGCAGAGGATTATTCAAAAGAGATAAAAGAATTTTAACTGCTGTTGATGGAATAAATTTACACATTTACAGAGGAGAAACATTTGGATTAGTTGGAGAAAGTGGTTGTGGAAAATCAACTACTGGACGTACAATTGTAAAATTATACAAGCCAACTGGTGGAGAAATATTATTTGATGGTGTTGATTTAGCAACGATACCTGAAAAGGATATGTTACCGTACCGTCGTAAAATTCAAATGATTTTCCAAGATCCATATGCTTCACTTAATAGTCGTATGACTGTTACCGATATTATTGCTGAAGGGATTGATACTCACAATATATTTAAAGATCATGAAGATCCAGCAGCAGCAACACAAGAAAAGATTTATGAGTTACTTGAATCAGTTGGTCTTAAGAGAGAACATGCAAGTCGTTATCCACATGAGTTCTCAGGTGGACAACGTCAACGTATTGGTATCGCTCGTGCTCTTGCAGTTGATCCAGATTTAATAATCTGTGATGAACCTATAAGTGCTTTAGATGTATCTATTCAAGCTCAAGTAGTAAATATGCTTCAAGATTTTCAAAAGAAATTTGATTTAACGTATTTATTCATTGCACATGATTTGTCAATGGTTAAATATATAAGCGATCGTATTGGTGTTATGTATATTGGGAAAATGATGGAAATTGCTACAAGTGATGAACTTTATGAAAAACCATTACACCCATATACTAAGGCATTATTGTCAAGTATTCCTGTACCAGATCCAAACAATCCTAATAAAGGAAATAGAATTGTACTTGAAGGAGACGTACCAAGTCCAATTAATCCTAAAGAAGGTTGTCGATTTGCATCAAGATGTCGTTATGCAGGAGTTACAATGGCAAAAGAAGATTATCCTGGATCATTCAGTAATGCTTTAATAGGGAAAATTTCTATTAAAACAATATTCAATCCTGAAAGTAAGGAAATCATTGTTTTAGAAAATGAAGTCATAACTAAAATTGCTGCTACATTAATTGATGAACTTGATTTCAAAGAAGTATCAGTAGGTAAAGACGATTGCTTTACAAAAACACCTGAATTGGTAGAGGTGCGTAAGGAACATTTTGTAGCTTGTCATTACACGAAAGAAATTAACTCGGATATTCTATAATTTTCCGAATGGCTAAATATGGCCTGTGTTAACACTTACAAACGAGCAAGCACTCACTTATCCTTGCATTAACCGCTGAAAAGTGGTAAAATATGTCAACAATAAATAAAAAAAGAGAGAGGGTTTTGAAATGAAAAAATTATTATTAGTTTTAGTTTCATTAGTTCTAGTTTTTGGTCTTTCTGCTTGTAAAAAAGATACAGAAGGCATAGTTTTTAACTGGAACATTGGGGCAGACCCAGCAACTCTAGATCCAACGTTAAATGGAGCTAGTGATGGTGGAGATGTTATTAACCAAACGTTTGAAGGATTAGTTAGAGAAATTAATGGAATTGTTTACCCAGGTATAGCTGAAACATGGGAAACATCTACTGATGGTAGAACTGTTACATTCCATTTAAGAGAATCTAACTGGAGCGATGGTACTCCTTTAACTGCAGATGATTTCGTATACTCATGGTTACACGGTATGGACCCAGCATCAGCATCAGAATATAGCTGGATATGGGAATATACTAATGTAGTTGGAGCTATGGACGCAGTTTATGGTATATACCAAGGTTGTGAGGTAGACTCTGCTGCAATGAGTGCAGCAATAGAAGAAGATGACTGCGCTAGAATCGATGAAGATGATGATACAGAAGCAGTATTTACTCCTGTATACAATTATCCACTTGACTCTGTAGGAATCAAAGCTGTTGATGATTTAACTTTCGAAGTTAAATTAATTAATCCAACATCTTACTTTGTTTCACTTATGGCATTCTATCACTTTATGCCTGTAAAACAAGATGCTGTTGAAGCTGGAGCAGACGGAATCTGGGCAAAAGATCCTGAGCTTTATGTATCAAACGGACCTTTCACACTTGTTGAATATAACATTGGTGAAGGTTTAAGATTAGAAAAAAATGATGAATATTGGAACAAAGAAGAAGTAGGAATTGATGTTATTGAAGGTAAATTCATTGACAATGAAACTACTGCTTATGCTGCTTACTATGCTGGTGAATTAGACTTTATTCCTAGTGTACCAACTGCAATCGTACCAATCTTAATCGCAGAATCTGAAGAGTTCTATGTATTCCCATTACTAGGAACTTATTACTATAGCTTTAATATGGACGGTGATCAAAGCGGAACTAATGAAGGTTACGCTACTGACGGTATTTGGGCAAATGCAAAATTAAGAAATGCTTTATCATATTCAGTTGATAGAGAAGCAATTACTGAAGCAATAGGTGCTGGACAAGTGCCAGCTGGTGGATTTGTTCCTCCTGGTTTCTTAGACGATAACGGATTAGACTTCTTCGCTGAAGCTGGTACTTATGGACTTGTTATTGATGATGGAAATTATGCACAAGCTGTTACATTATTTGCTGAAGCTGCTGCTGAAATGGGTATGTCAGTTACAGAGTTACAACAACAAATTACTAACTCAGAAGAATTATTATATAACACTTCTGAAGGACATAAATTAGTTGCTGAAATGGTTCAACAAATGTGGGCTACAAACTTAGGATTTACTATTCCTCTTGCAAATCAAGAATGGGCAGTATTCCAAGATACAAGAAGTGCTGGAGATTTCGCAATTGCACGTGGTGGATGGCTTACTGACTTCATGGATCCTTCTGGATTATTAGCAATTTTTGCTTCTACTAATTCATATAACGATCCAAATTACTACAATGCTGAATTTGATGCAAAATTAGCTGCTGCTCAAGAAACTACTGATGAAGGTGTTCACTTCACTAACTTATATGCAGCACAAACTATCTTCATGAATGATATGCCAATCATTCCTGTATATCACTATACAGATACTATGTTAGCAAAAGATTACTTAGTTGGATGGGGACGTTCAGTTCTTGGTTCAGTTGACTTCTCTAGAGCTTCAATAGAAAAAGAATAATTTAAACAATTCAATAAATTAAGGAATCCAATTGGGTTCCTTTTTTTTATGTTTTAGAATTTACGAAAATAATTCTATTATTTTCGTAAATTCTGTTGAAAATTATTAGTGGTGTGTGCTATACTATTATCGAAAACGATTTAGTTTTAGGAGAATTGTTGAATTATGTTACATTCCAAATAAAATAAATGATAATGACTAAAATTGCATTAGAAATAGGAGGGTGTTAAAATGGTTACGATTAAAGATGTCGCTTTAAGATCAGGATATAGTATTACTACTGTATCAAAAGCTTTAAACAATTACTCAGATATTTCAGAAAACACAAAACATAAAATATTAGATCTTTGTGATGAAATGGGGTACATTCCCAATTTATCAGCAAGAAGTTTAGTAACTCAGAAATCTTATACAATTGGAATTATTTTTGAAGCACTTACAGGAGTGGGACTTGAACATCCTTTATTCTCAAAAATACTGGAGAGTTTCAAAAGCATTGTGGAAACATCAGGATATGACATTATGTTTTTATCAAAAAATATGGGGAAACAAAACGGATCATATTTACAACATTCTAAGCGAAAACAAGTTGAAGCAATCTTTGTTTTATGTGGAGAATTTGATAAACCTGAGATGAGTAATTTGTATAAATCTGATATTCCTACACTTGTAATTGATTATGGTTATGCAGGAGTATTAAACGTAACTTCAAACAATAAAAGTGGAGTATTTCAAGCCATTAAGTATTTAAAAGAATTGGGACATAAATCAATTGCTAATATCTATGGTGGACAGAAATCATATATTGGGAAACAAAGAAAAGCTTATTTCAAAGAAGCTTTAAAAAAATATGATTTAGAATATAATGAAGATTTTATAGTTTTAGGAGAAGCTTTCTCAAAAGAAGATGGATACAAAGCAATGAATAAATTATTAGAACTTAAAGAACAACCTACTGCTATATTTTGCGCAAGTGATATGTTAGCTATTGGTGCAATGCAAGCTATAAGACAAGCTGGTAAAAGTGTACCAGAAGATTATTCAATAATTGGTTTTGATGGAATAGATTTAGGCCAAATAATAACTCCTCGACTTACAACTATTAAACAAGATACTTATAAAATGGGAATTATAGCTGCAAATCACATTTTGCAAATGATTCAAGACAAAACGAAAATAAATGTTGGTGAAACATTCACAGTAGACACATACTTAATAAGTGGAGAGACAACAAAAGTCTTAAGATAGGAATGATAAAAATGAAATTATATAAACATTTTGATTTTTCTAATGAAAAATCTTTAGATTTATCTCTTTGGAATATTGAAGTTGGAAAAAAATGGGCAAATAATGAACTTCAGCATTATGTAGATTCAGATGAAAATCTATATTTTGATAATGGATTAGTTATTAACGCCACACTTAAAAATGGTATTTATGAAAGTACTAGAATAAATACTAAAAATAAATTTTTCTTCAAATATGGAAGAATAGATGTTATTGCAAAGGTCCCTAAAGGAATAGGAACCTGGCCAGCTATTTGGATGTTGAGCGAAGAAAATAAATACGGTAGATGGCCTAATAGTGGAGAAATCGACATCATGGAGCATGTGGGAAGAGATATAGATAATCTGTTTTTATGTCTTCATACTGAATCACACAACCATCGTTACGATACACAGTATTCAAAAGAATACTATTCAAAAGGGATTAGTGATGATTTTCAAACATATTCAATTGATTGGGTAGAAGATTCAATAACATATTATGTTAATAACAAGTTAATTGTAAAATATGAAAGAGGAAAAGACGGATTTGATTCATCTCATAAGGGGTGGCCATTCAATGAAAATTTCTTCTTAATTTTGAATCTTGCAATAGGCGGTAAATTTGGTGGAGAGGTAAATGATAGTGATTTTCCACAACAATTTATTATCAAGGACATAAAAATTTTTCGATAAAAAATACTCTAGTTATAGAGTATTTTTTTAAATAATGATATACTATAATAGAGGTGCTACTATGAAGATACTAATTTCAGGATTTAGTTCATTTTTAGATAATGAAGTAAATCCCACTGAAGAGATCATTAAATTGTTGCCAAAGAGTATTTATGGTAATGAATTAATCAAAGTAGTTTTGCCAGTAGTCTATAGAAAATGCTTTGATGAATTATTACCTTATATCAAGGAATACAAACCAAAGTACATTATTAATTTAGGATTAGCTGGCGGTAGAAAAGCTATTAGTTTTGAGAGAGTTGCTATCAATATAGATAGCACTACTTCAAAAGATAATGAAGGAAATATTCCAGTTGATAAAACAATAGAATTAGATGGAAAAAACGCATATTTTTCAACACTACCGTTTAGAAAAATGATTGAGAATTTAAAAGTTAAAAAGATACCTGCTGAAGTAAGCAACTCTGCAGGGACTTATGTTTGTAATAATCTAATGTATAATGTCTTACGGTATATTGATGATAATAATTTAGATATAAAAGCAGGGTTTATACACGTTCCATTTATGAGTGAACAAGTAGACAATGAAGTGGGTTCAATACCACTTGACATATTACTAGAGGGAATAATAGATGCGATTAAAGCATGTGTTTGTAAAAGAAAAGAGGGAAGAAATTATGGAAATTGTTAGATTTAAACTTAGGGGGAAAAAGGGATTAGAATTAAGTTGTTTAAAGATTGTACCAGAAGAAGTTAAGGGCGTAATGCATATCCTGCATGGTATGGGAGAACATAAAGAAAGATATGTACATTTTGCAAAGTTTATGGCTAAAAATTCATATGCAGTTTATGTTCATGATCATCGAAAACATGGAAAAAGTGTTGTTGATCCATTAGAAGTAGGTATTTTCACAAAAGAAGATACATGGGATGATGTAATTGACGATGTTAATTTTGTTAATCGACAAATCAAAAAAGACTTTCCTAAATTACCAATCATTATTTTAGGACACTCAATGGGAAGTATTATTGCAAGAAAATATATTTCAAAATATAATAATTCTACAACAATTGGAATTATCATGGGAACTCTCCCCCCAATGTCTTTAGGAAAAGTAATAGCACCATTAATGCTAGCCAATGTATTATCACTATTTAATCGAAAGAATAAACGAAGTGAGTTTCTTAGCAAGAAGTTAAATGAACCATTGATAGCTGCTTTTGAACCTAGAAGAACAAATTTTGATTGGATAACATCTGATGAAAAAATTGTTGATAAATATGTAGAAGATCCATTATGTGGATATAGCTATACTCCTAAATTCTATAAAGAATTTTTCAAAGGAATATTAGATGTAAATAAACCTGATGTAGTATATGAAACAAAAGATATGCCATTATTATTTATAGGAGGAAAGAACGATCCTGTAGGTGAACTAGGTGTAGGCGTTAGAAAAATAAGAGAATTATATAGCGGACATGGGTTGCATGATTTATCGATAAAAATTGTTGATGATGCAAGACATGAAGTATTAAATGAAAAGAATAAAAAAGACACATATGGATATATTTTAGACTGGATTGATAAAAGTATTATTAAAGTAAAGGCAGAATTGTATTAGAAAAAAACAACGATGTTTGTTTCTTATGACTTCGTGATAGAAAAGGAAAATTTCGATTTTCCTTTTCTATTTTGGCAAAAAAACAAATAATTGTATCTCAATTGTGGTAAAATAGAAATAGTAGGGAGAAGGAGGAACACTTATGGATGAAAAGAATATTGAATTTGAAAAAGAATTGAACAGAAAATATGGTAAAGTCCAAATAGAAGAGAACAAATTTAAAGAACATCTTGTAAAAAAAGAGAAGAAATTTTTGGGGGATACTAAAAAAATATCAACAGAATATAAAAAAGACTTAAAAACACATGCTGATTTTGATAAAGAAATTACTAATAAATTTAAAGATAGCTTGAAAGTTATCAAAGAGAATCATCTAAATCTTCTAAAGGATATTCAGAAAAGAATATCTGGATTTGAAAAAGACAACAAGAAAGCCTTGGAAGTAGCCACTAAAGAATATGAAGGAGAAACTACTAGATTAAATGAGTTATTAGTTACTCTTAATAGTGATTTAGAAAAGCTAAATGAAGACGTATTAAAAGCATATAATAAAGATTTAAGCAAAAGTGAAGCGAGAAAAGTATCGCTGGTGGAACAATCTGTTATGGATATTAACAACCTTCTAACTCAATTGAAGGAAGCTCAAGAAAACTATGAAATCTTAGTTTCTAAACTTAATGAAAAGAGAGATGAGAAACAAGAGAAGTTACAAGCGTCTAACGTAAAAAAAATCGACAAAATACAAATTGAAATTGAAAAAGAAGAATCAAAAATAGCAAAAAGCATAAATGATTTGAAGCTACCTTACGAAGAAAAACTTGCAGTTATTGAAGAAAAAATAAAAGTTGAAAATGACAAGTTCACAACAAAAGACTCAGCAATCAAATCTACACTTGAGTCAAAAGTAGCAAGACATGAGAAATTTATGAACAAGTCAATGAGAGATAATGATTCAAGAGCAGTAAAGCAGCATAAAAAAGAAATCGCTGTTTTAGAAAAAAATGCCGAAAAAGAGTTAAAACTTCTTTCTAAAGAACATGATGAAAGATTTGAAGTCCTAAAAGATAAGAAAAATGAATTGATGACAAGCAATTTAAACAAAATTGCTTCATTTGAGTCTGATTTAGTTAAATCTAAAGAAGAAAAACTCTATCAAATAGATTTGAATAAAGCTACATTAAATAATGATATAGAAATGTCGACTTTATCTGCAAAGCAAACTCTTGAAGATGAGTTGAATAAATATAATGTTTATTATTCAGAAAATGAAAGATCACAATCCGAAGTTAAATATAATGAGGAGTTAGCACTTGAAAAAGAAAAAGATTACCAAGTACATTTAAAACTCACATTTGATGAAACAAATAAAGCTAATGTAGTAAAACACCAAGAGGCTTTAGCTAGCAGAGATAAAGAACTAAAATTATCAGAATTCGTATTAAATTCTGAACACGTTTTATCTAATCTTGCTAAAGAAGCTGAATTATCTAAGTTAAAAAACGAAAAAGAAGTATCAGAAAAAGAACTAATTTTAACAATTCAAATCAATAATAAAAATGAATATATTGAATACCACAAGAATGAATCAAATAAATTTGCTAGTAATAGTAATGAATTTTACAATTACCAAAATGAAGTAACATCATTACTGAAAGATAGAGCTATAGTGGTGTCCTCATATGAAACTATTGAACTTAATAACAGAGTAAATCTAAAAGTTGCTTTCCTTGAAAAACAACTGGTTTTACTAGAAAAAGACTGTTCAAGAATTATTGAAAAAACTAATGAATTTTTTGAAAATGAAAAGGCAGTATTTGAAGTAGAGATAAACAAATTATCCAAAGGTGCACTTGCTGATTTATCTAAATTTGAAGATAAATCAAATGAAGAAATAAAAGCACTAGTTGATAAGAAAAACGCACTTGATCCAAAAGCATATAAAAAGGAAATCAGAGTTTTTGATAAAGAAATAACGTCTAAAAACAGAATGCTTGATGAAGAACTTTCTAAGAGAAAAGAAATAATTTCTCAAAACTCCAGATTGTTTACTCAAGGACTTGAAGAAGCAGTAAATAGAAAAGAAAATGCTCTTAAAGATATTAATGAATTTAATTCTATTGAAAAAGAAAAACTAGATAAGGCTATTGAACTAGTAAAAACTGGATTGAATGGAGAAACACATAACATTGTAGGAAGATTGAACACGACTGTTTCACAATCTGCAGATTACGCAGAATCACTGTTAGTTAGAAAGAATTTAGTAACTGAGCAAAATGTTGAATATTTAGAAGGTAGAATAAATAAAGAACAAGATAGTATTGAACACTCTAAATTTCTTTTTGAACAAGAGAAAAGTGTTTTAACCTCTGCTTTAGAACAATACTTACTTGAAAATGGAAATAAGAAAAGTGCTGAAATCAGCAATACTACAGAACAAAAGCTTAAAGAAGAAACAAATCTAGAAAGTATAATTGCTGATTTTGAATCTCTAGCAAATAAATACGTTAAAGAAAAAGAAGATTTAGCTGAAAATCAAAGCAGCACACTTCAATCAAATATAGCAAAAATAGATCAAAGACATAGTAATAAATTAGTTCAAATCTCTAAGCAACTTAATGAAAAAGTATCAAATTATAATATGAACACTGTTGATTTAGACGGAGCTAAAGATGAAGAAATTAGAAAATTCGATTCTGATAAAAAAATAGTTCAAAGAAAATATGAAACTTCTTTATCTAAGGAAATGCTTATTATTTCTCAAAAACTTCAGACGGATATAAAAAATATATAGTAAAATAAGCCAGGATATCCTGGCTTATTTTTTCATAATATTTTAACAACAATTCTATATAATCATAAGAAGGTGTAAAAAATGAAAGTAGACGTAAAAAGGATTTTTTGGCTTACGCTGTTAATAGTCATTGCCCTATTATTTAGGACTCTTTTTGAACTCGTATTTGAGTTCTATTCATCTAAGTATTCAATAACTCAATTTTTGAATATCTTTTTACATTTCTTATTAACTGCACTTTCCGTATTGATTTTTCTTGGAATTGTTATTAGAAGTGATTCATCACCTGCCAAACTTCCTTGGTTATTACTTCTTTTATTTGAACCTTTTATAGGCCTAGGACTATTCTTAACATTTGGAAGAAGTTTTAGAAAAAGTTTAAGATATTCCGCGCACCCATTAATTAAAGATGGCCAATATTTAACGCATGAGCCAAAAACAGAATTTAATGAAATTCGATACAAAGAGATTGATTCCGAGGTAACAGATATATACAAAACAGCATATAACATGACTCATCATCATGCCTACCTTGAAGACTCGAAAGTTACTGTGTTAACAAACGGAAAAGAGATGTTCCCATCTTTGATTGAAAAATTAGAAACTGCAGAAAAATTTATTTTCATGCAATTTTACATTATAAGAACTGATAAGATAGGAAAGAAAGTTTTAAAAATTATTGAGAGAAAAGCAAAAGTAGGTGTCGAAGTTAAACTTCTTTATGATGCGATTGGCAGTGTATTTTTAAATCGAAAGTTTATGAAAAGAATGAAGAGTAATGGTGTAGAAGTTGTAGCAAATGATAAAGTATACTTTGGATTTTTCAACACAAGAGTAAATTACCGTAACCATCGAAAAGTCACTGTTATTGATGGTAAATACGGATTTATTGGTGGAATGAACCTAGCAGATGAATATAATAATTCTTCAAGAAAATATGGAATGTTTAGAGATACCCATTTACTTTTAGAGGGATTAGCAATCAATTCTCTTACAGCCTTATTTCTAAGAGACTGGTATTATGCTGCTCACAAATTTATTGATAATGATGAATACTATATAGCTTTAAAGGTTGAGTCGAAAGGATTAGTTCAATTAATTCCTTCTGGACCTGATTTTGATTACCCACCTATTAGAAACACATATGTTAAAATGATTAATAATGCCAAAGAGTCTATAAAAATAATGTCTCCCTATTTGGCACTTGACCAGGAAATTCTAACATCACTAATTATTGCTTCAAAAGGTGGGGTTAATGTTGAATTGATTGTTCCAGGAAAACCTGATAAAAGATCAATTTACATCATCACAAAATCCTTCTTTGAACAACTTCTTCAAGCAGGGGTTAAAATATATCTATACAAAAATACATTTACACATGCTAAAATTCTTATCGTAGATGATTATATTGCTTCTTGTGGTACTTACAACTTAGACAATAGAAGTGCTAGAATTAACTTCGAAGCAACTTTATTATTATACAAAACCGGAGTTTCTACATTGGTTAATGATTTTTCATATGATTTAACAAAAAGTAACGAAGTATTATTAAAAAAATGGAACAAAAGAGGATTATACAACCGCCTTATTGAAGGTCTGTTTAATTTGTTTTCACCACTTGTATAATTTGTTTGAATATTGACCGGTAACTTTTTTTATCTTTGTGTCTCATAAATATTATTGTTAGATTTGATATTGAAACCATCCTGAATTAAAATACTAGTAAACTAAGATAATATAATAAGAAATTACGAGGTATACACATGAAAGCAATTGAAGTCAAGAATTTAGTCAAAAATTATGGGGATATTGAAGCTGTAAAAAATGTTAGTTTTACTGTTGAAAAAAACTCATTTTTCGCATTTTTGGGTCCAAATGGGGCTGGGAAAAGTACCACAATCAATATCATTTCGACATTGCTTGATAAGAATGATGGAAGTGTTAAAGTTTTAGGTCATGAGATTGGGAAAGAAGACTCAAATATTAGACTTAAAATTGGAGTTGTATTTCAAAATTCAATGTTAGATGATTTGCTTACTGTAAGAGAGAACTTAATTGTTAGAGCATCTTTTTATAAAATTGATAAAACTAATTTACAAAAAAGAATTGAAGAGATTAACGAATATTTAGAAGTATCATCTTTTTTAGATTAACGCTATGGTAATTTAAGCGGAGGACAAAAAAGAAAAGCAGATATAGCTAGAGCATTGTTAAATTGGCCTGAGATACTAATACTTGATGAACCAACAACTGGGCTTGATCCAAAAAGTAGAAGAGATATTTGGAGATTAATTGAAAAACTTAGAACTCAAAAAGAAATTACAATCTTCTTAACTACACACTATATGGAAGAAGTGTTAGATGCCAATAAGGTAGTTATTATTGACGACGGAGTAATTATCGCAGAGGGATCTAGTGAGGAACTAAGATTAAAATATTCTAATGATAGAGTTAAGATAATCCCAAACAATGATCTAATATCATTGTTAAAGAAAGATAAAATAGAATACTATATCGTTAATGATACTATTAATATCATCGTTGATGATTGTTTTAGTGGACTTGACCTTGTAGAAAAATATAAAGAACATATCAGAGAGTTTGAAATTCTACGTGGGGATATGGATGATGTCTTCTTAAACATTACTGGTAGAAAGTTGGTGAGTGAATAATGAATGTACTTATCCAACTTGTAAAAAGAAATACTAAGTTATATTTAAGAGATAAAATGGGTGTTTTCTTTAGTTTCTTATCAGTTATTATTATTGTAGTAATGTATGTCTTATTCTTAGGAAAAATGCAAATTGATAACCTTACTAATGAATTTGGAAATATTGATGGGATTGACTGGTTAGTTAGTTCATGGATTATGGCGGGTATCTTAACTGTATCAACAGTTACTGTTCCTCTTGCTTCACTTGGTACTTTGATTAAAGATAGACAAGATGGAATGATAAATGATTTTTATACATCTCCTTTAGATAGAAGAATACTAGCGTTAAGCTATTTGATTAGTTCATGGATTATTGCATTTATTATGGTCTTCTTAAATTTTATAATTGGGCAAATTTATGTGTTATCTTCTGGTGGAGAACTTTTACACTTACTTCCACTCTTAAAGATTTCAGGAGTTATATTATTATCAATTATGACATTTAGTAGTTTCTTCTTCTATATCGCATTACACATGAAGACAGTTAATTCCTTTGGAATATTAAGTACCCTTATTGGAACATTCGTTGGATTCCTTGGAGGTATTTATATCCCTATTGGCGTTTTAGGCAAAAACGTACAAGCAGTAATGAACCTCTTGCCGAGTGCACACAGCGTGACTTTGATGAGAAATATCTACATGGAAGCAGCTATTGACAAAGTATTTGCTGGAGCACCAGCAGAAGTTTTTGAGACGTATTCATATATATACGGTTTAGAAGTTAATATTGGGGACTTCACTATGGCCCCAATTCACCTAATTCTTTCAATGTTGTCATTCGGAGTTATCTTCTATATTTTAAGTGTTATTAAATTATCACGAACAAAACTTTAGAAAATTCATAAGTTTTACATATGTTTTATATATAATCTAATTATGGAGGTGGTATCATGGGTTTATTTAAGAGAAAGAAAAAGGAAATTGAAGTAGTAGTGGAAGTAGATTCAAGAACTGATCTTGAAAAGTCTTTTGAAGAAAAAGGGCAATCTGTTGGAAGAGAAACTGGTAAGATTGTTCAAAAAGGAATGGATAAAGTAAATAAGTTAAAAGTAAAATTTGACGCTGATGAAAAAATTGAAAAAGTAAAAGTAATCAAAGATAAAGCAACAAAATCAGTTGACGATTTTGTTGTAAAAACAAAACATAAGGCTGGAGAAGTTGTAAACAAAGTGAAAAGTAAAAAAGAGAATTAAAGAACTATATTTTAGTTCTTTTTTTTGGATATGATTTTACAAATATCTATTTTTTGATTATACTATTTAGGAGGTGAGGATATTGGCTGCAGAAATGAAAAAAATCATTATTACACTAAAAGAGATTAATAAGATTGGTGAAGACTACTATATTTACGATTTCTATAAACCTACTGGAATAGAATTTGTAGAGGGACAATATGGAGTATTCATGCATGTCGATAAAGAAGTAGTTGGAAGAAAAGTAAGAGCGTTTAGTATTGCATCCACACAAAAAGAAGATGTTTTCAAAATTGCTCTAAAAATTTGTGAAGAACCAAGTGACTTCAAACAAAAAATGCTTGACCTAAAAATAGGGGAAGAAATGATTTTTAATGGTCCAATGGGAAATTTCACTCTAGAAGAGGATTATGAGAGTGTTTTTATAGCCGGTGCAATTGGTATTACACCTATTAGAGGATTACTTAAATTATTAGAAGAAAACAACACGAAAAAAGAAACTTATTTAGTATATTCTGAACCAAGAAAGATTTATCCATTTAAAGAAGAATTTGATAAAATGAACTTCTTGATTTCAGAATACAAGAATACTATTGATAACACTAAAGAGGCTATTAACAAAGCTGCTTCAAAATTCAAGAACAAAGCATTCTACTATATCTCAGGTAGTCCTGGATTTGTAAGTTCAGTATCTGAACAACTCGGTGAGCATGGAATAGATAAAGACAAAATCAAGCACGATCGCTTCACAGGGTACTAATTCATTACATTTTAAAAGTTATTAGAGTATAATTTCTAGTAACTTTTTTAATTACATTTTATTAATAATAACTAATGAATTAGTGATATAATTATATTGTGACATACACTTAACAGAAAGAGGTATATTATGAAAAAAATTGACAATTTTAAATTTATCTCAACAGCAAAAGGAGATAAAGGAAATTCAAAAAACTATTCAAACGAAGAATTATCAAAAAGTGATATACTTTTTGATACTCTTGGTACTATTGATGAATTAAGTAGTATTTTAGGACTCCTATTTCATTACGCGGAAAACAAAGATGAAATCAAAACGATTCAGAAGACCTTACAACATATCAATTCACTGATTGCTACTACTGATGAAACTATTAGAAAAAGTAAATTAGTGCAAATTAGAATAGAAGATATTGTATATTTAGAACAAAAAGAACAAGCCTTGCTTAAAGATGGTAAAATTGAACCAATATTTGTATTGCCTGGTAGTGATACAACTCTGATTGGAGCATATTATGATTTAGCTAGAAGTGTAGCTAGAAGAAGCGAAAGAAGTGTTGTTAGATTTATTGAAAAGAATAAAAGAACAGATTTAGATTTTTGTTTAAAATATTTAAATAGACTTAGTGATTTATTATTTATTTATGCTAGAAGCCTTGCATAAATAAAAATTACTTGTACCGATTCTCTACATATTTTTAGGGGATAAACAATACTATATTTATTATATTTACAATTAAAAATTGCTAAAAATAAATATGGAAAAAATAGTTGTTTTGTAGTAAAATATAACTGGTGAAATTGGAAGTTATGGTGGAAGTTTTATTGTTACTGTAATTAGAACATTCCCAGTATTAATTCTTGGATTAATGTTTATTAAAGTAGCGGGACCTGGTCCATTTGCAGGAGTACTTACAATAAGTATCTCTTCAATCGGAATGATCACAAAACTTTATATTGAATCAATAGAAGATATTGATAAAGGAATATTAGATGCACTTGATGCTATGGGAGCTACAACGATTCAAAAGATTCGTTATGGTATTATCCCACAACTTAGTGCGAACTTTATTTCAGTAGCGATTTATCGTTTTGAAATAAACGTAAGAAATGCAACTATTTTAGGTCTTGTTGGTGCTGGTGGAATTGGATTTACTCTAATTTCTGCAATGGGTGCTTACAGATGGACAGATGCTGCTGCATGTTTATGGGGTATCATTGTTGTTGTACTTCTTGTTGAATTCTTCTCAACAAAACTAAGACACAAATTAATCACAGGTGAATAACAAGTTTTAAGGTTCCTTCTTTTTCTAAAATCGTGTTTGGTTTTTCAATCTATCATTTAATATAAATTAATGATATAATATATTCAGCAAAGTTATAAGGAGATGATTGATATTATGGAAAAAAGGACAGCGATTATTACATGCTCTAATGCATGCTTAGATTATATTGATAACGACCATTATTTTAAAACTTTTAGATCTTCAATACACATGGGAGACGAGAGCTATGTTGATTTTATCGAAATTACATCTGATGATTTTTATAAAAGACTAGAAGAAGATAAATCGATTTTTCCAAGTACTAGTTATTTACCTCTTGGGAAAATGATTGAAATCTATGAAGATTTAGTTAAAGAAGGATATACAGAAGCGTTAGTAATTCCAATCTCACAACATATGAGTGGTATCTATAATGCTGCACAAATGGCAGCTAAAGAAGTAGAGGGATTAGAGGTTACTGTGTTCGATTCTAAAACAGTAGCTTATCCAGAAGCTAAAATGGTACTTAAAGCTTGCGAAATGGTTGAAGAAGGACTTGGAATTCCTAAAATATTAGAAGAATTAGAATATATTAGAGATAATAATAAAATATACTTCGCAGTAAACACACTAACTTACCTTGTAAAAAATGGTAGATTATCAAATGCTAGTGGATTTATTGGTGGAGCCTTAAAAATAAAACCAGTTCTTACTGTTTCAAAAGAAGGAAAAGTTGAGACTTATGAGAAAATTAGAACATTTTCAAAAGCAGTAGAGAGAGTAATTGAATTGTATTATAAAGAAACAGAAGGATTAGATGTTGAACCCTTTATAATTCACGCTAATAACGATGAAACTAGAGATTATATTATAAAAAGATTAAAAGATAATGATCCGCTTTTGAAAGATATCGTGGTCATGCCGTTAACGGCTGGAGTAGGTGCTCATTCAGGACCTAAAACAATTGGATTAGGATATTATATTAAAAAATAAAGTTGAAAAACTTTATTTTTTTTAGCTAAATTTTAAAAAGTTATTGTGTTTAACACAGTAAGTGTGATAGTATATAAGTGTGTCTTACACAATAAAGGAGGTTACTATATGAATTCTCAATTTAAAAGAGGAATTATCGAGATGTGTGTAATAAAGATTATAAGTCGAAAAGATATGTATGGATTTGAGTTAATTGAAAATATTTCTCAAGAAATAGAAGTT
>Ga0222628_1000106_pt1 | contig 40095 bp, 69 predicted proteins | sample AntAcemetageno95_FD_179860 | JGI IMG/M metagenome (GOLD analysis project Ga0222628, IMG submission 179860) | Saline water microbial communities from Ace Lake, Antarctica - #95 | ecosystem: Environmental > Aquatic > Non-marine Saline and Alkaline > Saline | place: Antarctica: Ace Lake | collected...
TAATATATAAAGATAAAGAATAACTGATATCGAAACTTTAACAGATATAGAATGGTTAAAAACTATTAAAAAAGAATTTAAATTATAAAAGGATAAATAATATGACAAGAGGTAATAAGAGTGTAGAGGATGTACAGGATTACATCCTCTACATTTGACGGAGTTGACACTGATTCACTTTTTATTAATCTCGGATCGTTTCTTGATAAGCATATAGGAGACAAATGGAGATCTTTAGATGAAGAAAAAATTATTGATTATATTAGAAAAATATCTTCTGTAATAGAAGATAATGTTGATTCAAGATCTTATAGAGAAATACAAAGAAAATGCTATAACTCTAATGTAACTGATTTTAGAATTACATTTAAGCAAGAAATTGTAGCTAAGTCAACATTATTTGTTAAAAAGAAGAAATATTCATTTTGGTGTGTTGATGAAGAAGGGGCGCCGGTAGATAAACTCAAAACAACAGGACTTGAAATTATTAGATCAGAGACACCAGAAGCAGTAAGACCAAGACTTAAAAATATAATGAATCTTATTTTAAAAGATACATCTGATGATGAATTAATAAATATTATAGAAAGATATAAGAAAGAATTAAAAGAGGTATATCCAGAAGAAATATCTGTCAATACAAGTGTTAATAATATCAATAAATATATATCACCTACTGGTCCTAGAAAGGGTACACCTTGGCATGTTAAAGGTGTTTATAATTACAGAGAAATGCTTAAGCATCTGGATATAGTTGATAAATATGAGGATATACATAATAAGAGTAAAGCTAAAATAATTTATGTAAAGAAAAATGCATTTGGTTTTGAAAGTGTTTCTTTTTTAAGATGGCCAAAAGAATTTAATGAAATTGTTCAGATAGATTATGATAAGATGATTAAAAAATATTTCACAGCCAAGATTGAGATATTATTAGATCCTATGAATAAAAAAGACTTGTTGAATTCTGTCAACAAGTCTAATTTGAATTTATTTTTTTGATTAAATATTATGCTTTTTTCATTTCATGTCTATATAATTCAACTTCTTCACCTTTTTTACGTCCTTTTGGTAATACAAGATGATATTCACCATCTATTTTAGTAATAACACCTTTATGATTAGATTTTAAACCATGTATTTTAGATGTAATAAATATATTATCACCAACTTTATATCTTTCAACATTTAAATATTTATCAATTCTTTTATTAATTTTCATAATATCTCCTAATTTTGATTCATATATGAGTCATAACATATCTTTATGTTTTATATATGAATCATTTTTATATTATAATTTTATGTTCTATTTTTTTATCTTTTGATTCCTGTAAAGCATATTTATTAGCTATATCATCTATTGTTAAATTTCGGCTATATTGACCATTCATAGTCATTATTTTAACATCCATATATTTATCAACTTCTTTAACACCTTTTATACCTTTTAGTATTTTTTTTGACCAGTCGGATATAACATCTCTTACTTTTTTAGTCATTCTATCTGCATTAATAATCCAGTATTTGTTAGGTCGTCTTCTTAAATGAATCCAACCTTTTTTTATTAGGTCAAGTATGATTTCTTCTCTAGCTTTACCCTCTTGACCCATTTTTTCATTATATTTAAAAAATATTTTTTTTATTTTTTCATCAGTATATCCAAATTTTTTAGGATCATCTATTATTATGTTAATATGTTTTTTAGCACCAGCTCCTATTAACTCACCCTTTGGACTAATAAAAAAAGCACCTGTTATCATTTGTTCAATCATATATTTTTCAAATCTCATTATTTTTCCTTTTATTATATAACAATATTAGTAATAAGTAAATTTTTATATTTTTTCAGAATTTTTAAAATCCATATATACTAGTATCTACATCATCATAATCATCTATTTTTTCACTTTGTGCTTCAAGCCATTCATTATCACCATATGCACTAACTGGTTTGGATAAAGATATTTCTGAAGCAGTATCACTTTGTTCTGAAAATCTGTAAGGTTTTAGTACCATCAACCATATAAATCTTTTTAATTGAAATACTTTATCATCATCATCCACATTAGCTATCTCAAAATTTCTATTATTCCATTTAATATTAATAATATCACCGGGTCTAGGCTCTACAGTTTTGCTTACATCTCTATAATATATAGATTTAGGCATTTGTATTGTTATAGTATCTTCGCCATAAATACCAAAAGCAGTCATTATACTAGGCTCTTGATCAATATCATATAATATTTTTGTTTCTTTATAACTATCAAATTCTATAGAATCATCTTCACCATACAAAGGATCATATGAAGCATCAGCAGATCTTATATAATATTTAACTTCAATACCTGAAACATCTGTATATTCTGATATTAATGATTCCATTAATCCATGTTCTGGATTACCTTGTAAATCATGTAAAGACCATCCAGGTTTATTAAGTCCACCAAAAGGTTGTCTTGTCATTTATATGCCTCTTTCTTTTTTAAAAATTTTTATCCAATTATCTACTATAATATATTTATTGACCCACTTCCAATTATAACTAAATAATTCCTTAATTTCATCATCCGATCTATCTTCTTTTATACTATCAGATCGTATCATATACCATTTATTACCTATTTTTTCAGCTTCACCTGATAACATTTCAGGACCATCATATCCTCTTTTAGTTTTAGCATTTTTTTTAACACATCCATACCACATCCACGAATGAATTGTATTACCATTTGCTATCCAAATTTTTTTAGATTCTATATCAGCCATAAATCTCACACTTTTTACTTTAGGTTTTTCTTCTAAAGCCATTTTAAAATCTAAAGGAGTCGGATTTTCATAAACAGAATATTTATTACTACTTCCATCTATTCCTGTATATTTTTCTTGTAAGTATTTGATAAATCTCATAATATTATCCGATTAAAATTTCGCCTCCTTCAAAAGTTTCTTCAAGTCTCAATTCTTCTTCTAATTTTTCTATAGCTGTATCAGCTTCTGACATTAAGCTATCACCATCAAGTGCTATACCTGTATTACCAATGCTTGTGAAATTAGCAAATTTTCTTCTTATCATACCTAAAGTTTTTTTACATAAAGCTGTAACATAATCCTGTACCCATAGATTTTCATATAAATCAGCATTTTCACCAACAGTCTTATATGATCTAATAAGAATAAAACCTGGTGAATCATATGTTACACCACTTACTGTAAGTGAACTACCTGTAGGAGGTACAGGATTTATTGTTAATATATTAGTAAATTGATTATATCTAAAATTATAAGCATCAACAGTATATCTTTTTACAGTATCTAAGAAATCTCTAGCAATATGATATGATACTAAATTATATCCAGAATCACCGTTAATTACGCTATTAAACATACCAGCATTATAAAGATAATTCTCCATAGTAAACAGAGTGTTTATACCACCAGTAGATGATATATCATAACCAATTATACTTGTAGTACCACTAGGCATATCATAATCTTCTTGACCACCTATTAACATTTGTGTAAAGTAATATTCTTGTGTTGCTTGGCCAACCGCCCATTTTATAAATTTAGTCCTTGCATAATCAATATGGTCAGTTATTTGCATATCATCAAGCTCAATTTTTACTATAGGATATCCTAATCTTCGTTTTATTTTTTCTATTAGATCACTTTTCTTCATATTAATCCTCTATCTTATTTATTATGATAATTTAATTTCTAGAATAATTTATACATTTTTCTGCTTTTAGATGGTAATTCAATCATGTTTTTTAAATTACCGTATTTTATAATCATAGTAATAAAATCTAATGACATTATATCATCTGAATCTTCTATTTTTAAATATTCAGGAACTTGTATAAAATGTTCTTTTACCTTTAAGGTTTTGATATAATTTATAAATTGTTTCATTTTTGATTTTCCTTTCATAAAATGTTGATACACATTTAATCCTAAAACAATATCGAATTTTTTTTCTTTCATGCTAAATAATGACTGATCAATAATATTAAATGTATTTTGATTTATATTTTTTAATTTATTTATCATATAAGCAAAAGTACTATTATTTTCAACAGCAGTACAATTAAATCCAGATTCTTCAAATCTATTACAGAAATACCCATAACATGATCCAATATCTAAAAGAGTTCCTTTTTTTAATGTTAAATTTTTCTTTATAACATCATATCTATAATGATCATAAGCTGATTTAAATTCAGAAAATTCCGGATGTGTTATAGGTTGATATAGTATAGATCGTTTTAAATTATGTATGTTTTTTATTATATCATCTTTTATTGGTATCCAGTTTTTATGTCGTAAAACAATTATCACAGGTATTCTTTCAATATTATATTTTATTGCAACTCGTAATCTATGTATACCATCAACATGTAAAAGTTCACCATTTCTACCAATAGCTATAACTACTTCACTATTACTTTTACCCAATTCTTTTTGTGATTTATATCCTATTTCTTTTATACTTTTTTCTAAAGCTATTACTTCCTTATTTTTATAACTGATTGATGGTGTATTAATAATATCTTTTATATCCCAATCACCATCAAGTATATTATTTTTAAGTATCATGTTATAATAAAAATTAACTCTACATTTAGATGTTTTTCCACCAAAATTATTAGCTGTTAAAATACTTTTAGTTATTTTTTTAGGATTAACATATCCTATATTAGTATTATCATTAAAGAAAGCATTATTATATAATAATCCATTATCATGTTTATATAATATTTTTAATTCGTTACAAGTCATATCTTCAATGTTAATTTTTTCATCAAGGGATAAATCATGTGCTAAAGTATTAGTAATCCCTGTTAGTTCTTTCCATTCTTTTTTAATCATCTTATTTCCTTTATTTATCCAACCATTGAAGACCCATCAGTAACCCATGACCAATCTTCTTTAGTATCAACATCAGATAGTATTCCCCACCCATCATCTTCTTTTTTTGTTTTTCTTAATTCAAAACCATCTTCTAAGATATTCATCTCAAAAAAATAGCATGCCCAATAAAGACCAGATACTAAATCATCAGGATATCCTTGACCAAAATACTTTTTATTTTTTTCAATAAAAGCTCCTAATTGATTTATAGTTTCTATATCAAATATATCAATAGAACCATCTTCTATAAGCCTTTTCATTAATAATACAGCTTTTGGTTTAGAAGCTCTTGATGCTCGTATACCAAGATCTTTTCGTTTACTTCCAGAATTGACTAGATTACTATTTTCAAAATCCCACCATAATCTATTCACTACAGCAGCACCTTCTGCATTATTTTCACACATGATATAAGCATTATTATAATAATAAGATGTCCTATTAATAATATCTGAAAATCCATAAACATCTATTTTATTACTATCAAATACAGCAACTTGTTTACATTTAACTGGTTTAACACTCTGTACTTTTAATATTTGCATTGTAGATGAATGTTCACCAGTACCTTTTGCTACATCACATCCAATAATATATGTTGCACTAAGTTCTGGTTTTTCAAGTATCTTAAATGCACCATCAAGATCAGTTAGAAGTGGTTCAAAAGTCATATTATATAATGATTCTAATATGTTAGTATCTATAACAGTTCTAACACTACCCAAAAATTCAACTTCTTGCTCTTGTTTAAATTTAGTTTCACCTAAATTTCTTAATTGCTCATCAGCCCATTTTTTATCTCTACCTGGTACATCTCTCCATGTAAATTTCAGTGGTATAAATGTGTTTTCTTTTCTATCAGCACCAGAATAAAGTTTATGAAATAAATTGAACATACCATTCGGTGTACTAATAATAATAATTTTTGCTTCAGTAGATGTTGATATAGTAGGATAATTGGCAGCCCAAAAATCTTCTGCAATACCCTTTCTAACAAATGCTAATTCATCAGCAATTAAAAGGTTAAGTGTTCTACCTCTAAAAGCATCAGCACTTGTTGCTGATACAGTTATTTTAGTACCATTATCAAACGCTATAAATGTTTTACTATATTCTTTTACACCAGGTTTTATCCATACAGGAAGTTCTTCATACATTCTTTTAATACGGGATAAAATATCAATAGCAGATGTTTGTTTGTTAGATACGATACCAACATACTTATCAGCGTTAAAAATAGCATAATGTAATGCATAAACTGACATTACCACAGTTTTACCGGCTTGGCGAGAGCATAATATAGCAGTAAATCTATTAAGATCAACAGTTTTGAGGATTTTTTTCTGAAAATTATAGGGATTAAAGGTTATAAGACCTTTATCTGGATGGACTATCTTAACATATTTGTAAAAAATTTTTATATTATCAGAGCATGAACTAAGCTCTAATAATTCATTTTTAGAATATTGATATTCTTCTAATGGCTTTTTAACAAATTCATTATATTTAATTGACATAATTTATCCTCTACTATATTTATATAATAAGAGGATAAATTTTAAGTTTTGTTATATTTTTAAAAATTATAGAGGAAGCAGGTTCTATCCTGCATAAGCTTTCCGGTCTCATATTAAACGGATTTAAATTACCGGCCCCGCAATCTGTAATTTTGTGCTTATTAAGGGGCATATTGTGATCTAATTACCACTTTCCTCTATATTTTTAAAAACACATCTTTTGTACCGTCTGAATTTTTTGTTCTTAAATGTATATCACTACCCCAAATATTTTTAATATGCTTCATTGTTTCTTTAGCATATATTTTATTAAGTGGTAAGGTACTGAAACTATGATTCATTAATAAAGTACCGTTTTTATTATAATTACTATCAATAATAGATATTTTTGGAATTGATTTATTAGCAAAACTTGATATAATCATTTCCCATACTTCTTCTATTGTATAACCCGTCCTAACATATTCAACTGAATGATTTTTCTGAATTATTTCATATACATATAAATCTGATTTATCAATAATATCTGGTGTTAAAAATTCATTCATAAAGAACCAATCCATATATGATCGCATTACTTCATCTACTTTTTTAGCACCATTCATTTCTTTGGTGTCCCATAATTCCCTTTCTTTTACATTATCACATTCATTCCAATCACTGCCATACTGACCTTTATCCCATCTATCCTTTATATCATACCACATTACAGAACCAATAAGATAAGGATTTATGGTTTCTCTATTAAAAGCTTTTACAAGTGAATTACTATAATTATATTGACCATGTTCAGATGCTGTTAAATGACCTTCTCTAAATAATTGGTCCATAATCTGTTCATGTGTATATACAGCATATCCTTCATTCATATATTTTGTTTTTATATTAGGCCAATAGTATTGACCCTCTATTCTTAATACTTCAAGAATATCTTTTTGCCAATCATCTAATATCTTTGAATTATCTATAACAAATCTTAAAATATCTTCTGTAGGTTCAACAGGTGATATAGCTTTAAGACTTTTCCATAACTTGTTATTATATGCTTCTATGTTATATTTATTATATTTATCATCTATAATGATATCACTAAATTCAGAGCTGATAGGTCTATCCATTTTTTTTTGATGATTATAAATTCTAAGTCTTTTTTCATCTTCTGTTTCATCATTATCAAAAATATTAGTGTGTAATTGTAAGGCATGACCAGCATCTATAATTTTTTCAATATCATCAGTACCATAAAGTTTTTCATATTCTATAAATCTTTTATTGGCTGAACTTAATATATTAATAATATCACGCCTTGAATTTTTAAATAGATTATTTTCAGTAAAAAAATTAACATGCCCATAAACATGTGATATTACAAGAGCTTGAACTGCTAAAGTATTGTTATTCATCAAATATGCTCTGTGTGGATCTGAATTAATTACAACCTCATATGGTAAACTATGTGATGATACGTTATCATAAATAGTTTTAAGTCTTTCATAATTTCTGCCAAATTTCCAGTTACTTATATTAGATGGTGAATTATACGCCATTATTTCAATCATCTTTTTTGGCGGTACAATATCAAATTCAACTTCATCAAATTTTAAGCCTTTTTGTACCATAATTTCTTTAATACGGTCTTCTATTTTTATAAGTCTATGTAAATCTGATTTATTCATTATTGATCCTTTGTAAATAAAATATGTTTTAAACAAGGATATATATCCTCTTTCTTATCAATCCTACATGCCAAAAAATGTTTTTTATCATTTTTATAATAATTATTACCATTTTCAGTTCTTATTTTGAAATTAAAACGATTTCTAAAACTATCTAATAAAGTTCTATATGATGGATATCCACCTATATCATCAGGATTGGTTTCACAATAAGCTAACATATTTATTTTTCTGTTAAGAAGTTTATTAACAGAATTTATTGTTTTTTCAGATTCCCAATCTTCACCATCACCTACATATACGCAATAGACATTCCATTCATTAACAGGAAATTCAGTTTCTATAAGATGGTCAGCTAAATCAAATGCTGTATGACAGTTAGTCCCACCCGATTCACCTTTTTTAAAAAATACTTCTTCATCAACTACCTTAGCATCAGTTGTATGTGTAATGAATTTAATATTAACATGTTTATAAGTCTTTTTAAGAAATTCGGTAAGCCAAAACAACATAGATCGAGCAAGATATTTTTTATTAATGTCCATAGACCCTGATGTATCAATCATCGCGATAACAACTGCATTACTATGATATTCAACATCTTCTTCTATCTGTTTATATCTTAAATCATCATCTTCAATAAAAATCATATCTTGTATATCATCACACACTTCATTATTATTAACAATATTAATAGCTTTATCTAAATCACCTTTAGATTGTATAAGAGCTTTATTAGCAATATCTTCAGTACATCCAGTTTCACTAATAATTTCTTTAACATACATCAAAGTTCTTTTAATTGATTCTTTTAATGTTTTATGTTTATGTATTCTTGATTTAATACCAGTTTTAGTTATAGAATTAAATTTCCAACCTTTTGGAATTACTTGCTCAATTTTAGTTCTTTCTTCAATATATGGTAATCCTAAATCCTCAAACATTAAATCTATTATATAATTAATATCAATTTCTGTTTCAATATAATCAGAGCCATCTATATTACCAGGCCCATTATTAACAGGATATTTTTTAAATACATCACCTTCTTTACCTTTGCCTTGACCTATACCACCTAATTTTTTATTATCAAAACCATATATAAACTTATAATCTTCAAGACCTCTTATTGGAATTTTTATTTTTTTACCATGTCTTTTAGTGATTATAGTTTCTTCACCTATAACATTCTTAATATTTTTACGAATGACATTATCAATTTTTTGTTGATGTCTTTCAATATCCTTTTTTCCTTTATTTGATAAATCCCAATTTTCATGATGAACTATTGTCATATTATACCTACTCTTTATTATATGTTATTCTATTGTTAGATAATTTTTCATATACTTCTCTAATATCAAGCCATCTATCACTTTCATATAAACTAAATACATTAGTACCATTCAAACGGTATGCCTCATCTTCCCATGAGGCATACCACATTTTAGATTGAATTTTAAATAAATCATTTGTATTAACAATTCTGAATTTTTTTTTGAAAAAATTGTTAATATTATCAATAAGTTTCAAATTTATAACCTTTAAACTATTCTGTTAATTTTTTTACAATTTGGACAATACCATTTAATATTTTTTGAAGTCATATCTGTTACAAGTAATGGTATATATTGATTTAATGTTAATTTATTTTTATTTATATACCATGTTGATTTCCAACCACATTTACATTTCCATGTTGGTTTTAAATTTAATTCTTTTACAGTTTTGTTTAGTTTAGTTAAAATTAATTTTAACTTATCTATATTTTCCTTTGAAAATGCTATTCTATAAAGTTGTCCTTTATTAATAGCATCCTCAAAGTTAAGTGGTTTACATAATTGTTTAAAATTATCCCTCACGTCTAATTGTTTCACCGACAAATGATAAAAGAACACTTGCACATTCATCACAATATCCCATCTTTTTAAGTCTGTTAATAGCACTCTTTCGTCTTGCTTTAACTTTTTTACTATCATTTGATTTATCAGCTATAGTCAATGATACTATATTTTTAAGGTCTGATATTAATTTCTTTTCAATAGCTTCTTTTAATGGTTCATAATCATTAAATGTAAATGGTTCATTTTTTTCAAGTTTAGATGCTTTATATACAAAGATACCATTTCTAAACGTATTTTTAGAATTTACAGGAACTCCTATATATTCTTCAATTTGTCGCATAAGTTTTTCATCAGGATTACTATATTCACCTGTTATTGAATCAATAAGTTTATCTTTTTTACAAAACGCTTCTGCATTTAAGATATAATTGTCAAATAAAGACTGAGCTTGTTCTTCATATGCTTCCAAAAATGCTTTATTAACTTCTTTTTTGGCAATGTCTTTATATTCAGAACTTACAGAATCTTTACCACTTGTAATCATTCCAATATATCTATCTTTATCTTCTGTACTGATACCTATATGATGATTAAAATTTGACATTAATGCTCTTATAATATCAATAGGATTTATACATTTTTTGTCCTCTTTCATACCAAGAGCTATATTTAAAGCGTTTATAATAAATCTTGGTGAAATACCTGACATTCCTTCATCTTGAGCCTTACCCTCTGATCTAAGAGATTTAACATCAACATCTTCTTTTCTCATAGATTCAGTAATTTCACCATTATAGATTTTCATCTTTTCAATAAGTGATGATACTTTTGTTGATGGTGTAAGTCTTGTTAATATTGCAAATTCTGCAGCTATCTTCAATGTATGTGGTGCTATATGAATATTTCTGAAATCACTCTCTGCAATCATTTTTTCATAGATTTTAACTTCATCATCTATTTTAAGATTCCATGGCACTTTTATTGGATACATTCTATCATGTAATGCCTCATTTTTCTTATCAGATTTAAATGTATCATATTCAGTTTGATTTGTATGTGCTAAAATGAGTGTATCAATATACATCTGTGGAAATCCCGGTGCCTTAATAACTTGTTCCTGGGCAGCTGTAATTAAAACATAATGAAATTTAATATCAGCTTTAAGGATTTCAATGTATTCAATAAGACCACCATTAGCTACTTGTAGTTCACCATTAAACTGATATGCCCTAGGATCAGTTTCACCATAACGTGTCATTTTACTCATATCAATTCTGCCAATAAGTTCTGAAACATCCTGAGACTTTGGATCACTTGGCTGAAATGTACCAATACCAGTTCTTTGTTGTTCTGAGAATTTAATTTGCTCAACTTCAACATCTTCCCATCGAACATTTTTTAATCTCATTTGACATACAGGACATAAAGTACCTTCAATTTTAATATTGAGTTGATCTTCCCACCAAGGTCTATCCTTTTCAGGAATAAGATGTAAAGGTTCTTCATGTATAGGACAACCTTTGATAGTATATTTAGGAACAGTATCGTTTTCTAATCCCTTTTTAATTAGATTAGCTATTGTACTCTTTCCAGAACCAACAGGACCAACAAGTATTAATATTCTTTTACCTGTTTCTGTTCTACGAGCAGAAGCTTTAAGAAATCTCATAATATCATGGATAGGTTCATAAGTACCAAAAATCTTATTATCAAAGAAATCATATTTTACCAAATCTTCATATCCAGTAATTTTTAATGTATCATCAAGATCTGATGACCCCTGTGATGCTAAAATATTATATATTCTTGCTGCTGATAATTGTGATATTTCAGGATTCTTTTTTACCTTATAAAGATAATCAATACAATTTCCTTGCCATAATTCTTTAATATCATTTTTTCTTTGATCCAAAATAACTTGTCTAAAGTCGTTATTCATCATTATCTAAACTCCTTTCATTTGTGCAATCTATTAATTTTTTGACCTTTTTATTTTCCAACATTTTTAAAATCGTTTCTCTATCTGTTACTATAATTTTTTCATTAGGTTCTTTATTATCTCTATTTTTAATTAATTTTCTTAGTTCTAATTCCCTTTCTTTTAAATGTATCATACTTTTTTTAATTTGTAAAGTTTCTATATTAAACCCCTTCATATAGATTTTTTCTGTCGCTGTCGTAACAGCATTAACAAGTTGACCAGCAACTTCAGCTAATCTTGCTGAAAAATTACCACTATTTAATTCAGTTATAATTTTATCTAATACAGTATTAGCATTATCTATATTGTTCATTATAATACTATCTGGATTATTTGTTTGTGGTGTTACATGTTCTATGATATCTTCATCAATGATATTAGTTACATTAAATTCTTCTGATAATTTATTTGTCATAATATATCTCCATAGTCTTAAATATATTTCATTATAATCTTATTGTAAACAGATTTATTTATAAATAAAAATGTTGACAATCATATATATATTATATATAGTATAAAAATAAGCCGGTATCTTATAATGGTAATAAAAATGTTTTGTAAGCATTTAATGAGGGTTCGATTCCACTCTGCTGGCTCCAAAAATAAAAATATTTATGTTGACATTATATAATATAAAGTATAAAGTATAAATAAAATAAAATAAAAAAGGAAAAATAAAATGGATTCACATGATAGATTTTGGACTTATACAATATTTTATATAATATTTGGCATATGCGTTTTAACTTTTATGGTTTCAAATGTTACTTTAAAAATTAATAAAGCAGCATTTGAGAATGGATATGAAAAACAGATACTTATAGGATATAGTGTTCCACAATGGACAAAAGTTAGAAAATAAAATTTGGGAGTGTAGACAGTTATGAAGATTGGCGAGATTGTAAATCTCGTATCCTTAGCGATCAAGAAGGTTTGATTCCTTCCATTCCCACCACATGGATTGTTAGTACAATGGTAGTATATCTGACTCCAATCCAGATGATCAGGGTTCAATTCCTTGGCAATCCGCCATTTAAAATTAAAAGGAGAATAAGATGTTTAAAAAAATTATGTTATTTGTAATATGCTTAATGTTTGTGTGTACATTCTTATCTATTACAGGATGTGGTGATACCAAAGTAATTAATGGTATAGAATATGATACTTACGGCTTAATTAATAAATCAGATAAAAAGAACTCTGATATTCAATATGAATTAATTACAGGTAATATAGTATTAAGTATTATATTTAGTGAGTCTATTGTTGCACCTGTTTATTTTTTAGGATTTTCAATATATGAGCCTGTTGGTCTTAAAGGTGATAGTGTTATAGGTCAAATAAAATAATATGGTAGGGTGCCAGAATGGTATCGGAGCTGATTGCTAATCAGTCGGGTGTAATAGCCCTATGGGTTCAAATCCCATCCCTACCTCCATAAAGGATAAAAATGTATAAAATAATAATTTCTTTACTATTAACATCAATATTAATAAACTGTATATTATGTGATCTTTCATTATTGAACATATTATATATATCAGGATGTGCTGTTATAATATCTATTATAGGATATATAGATGGTAAAAAAACAACTTATATGATTACAACAAAAGCAATAGATGCACTTAAAGATATTTTTAATCAAAGTATTAAGCCCCTGTAGCCGAATGGATTGGCATCGTTCTTCTAAAGCGAGATTTAATGTGGGTTCGAGTCCCATCAGGGGTTCCAAAAAATATTTATTGACATAATATAAATTTTATAGTATATTAAAGAAAGGAGATAATATGTTATTTTTATTTTTTTTATTAGTATTTTTATGGTTTGCATCTGGATATCAAAGTTTTGTTTATTGGTGGACAAAAGAGTTTGATTTTACATCAAAAAATAGAATATTAGCTATTATTATATCTTGTATTGGTCCATTTGCTTTTCTTTTAGGATGGGTTATATATGGTGATAAAAATAAGGTGATAAAAAAGAAAAAAAGTTAATTATGGCATGGGGTCTGGGCACCATTTTCGGTTCATATCTGAGGAATGCAGGGCTCGATACCCTGACATGCCACCATGCTGGGTTAGTACAATGGTAGTATATGTGGTTGCCAATCACATGATATGAGTTCAATTCTCATACTCAGCTCCAAAATCTTATTTTTATCTTGACATGATATAATTTTTATGATACCTTATAAACAATGAGGGTGGTCATACAAAGGAATATTGCATTAGAACAAAAAGAATTTAAAACGTAAACCTATATTGCCTGCTGCACCGCAACCAAAAAGGATAAATAAAAAAATGTCTAAAGTAATTGGTATTGTTGGATCAAGAAAAAGAGATGATAGTATATCATTTGAAAGTGTTAAAAATGCTTTTCTAAAAGTTTATCAAAAAGGTGATACTATATGTTCTGGATTATGTTCTAAAGGTGCTGATAGATTTGCTGTGATATTATCAGAACAATATAACACCAAAACTATATGGTATCCTGCTCTGTGGACTAAAAATGGAATATCAGCAGGGTATAAAAGAAATACTGATATAGCAAAAATGTCAGATATATTAATAGCATGCGTTTCACCAGATAGAACAGGCGGTACTGAAGATACAATAAAAAAATATTATAGATATAAATATGGATCGGATAATTTAATAATTGTATAAAGGAGAATAATGGAAATAAAAGAATTGTGTTCAGTAGATAATGGTAAATGTGAAGGTATTTGCAGAGAAACTCATGGTGGTGAATATGTTAAATGTTATGAATATTATACTATTGTGCAAAAAGAAAAAAAGAAAAAAAGAAAAAAATTTTATAATAAAAAGGTTAAAGATTAAAATGAATAAATTATCTTATAAAGTAATGAAAATGGATGAATACCATGATACTATATTTTATAGAATAGCGTGTGCATGTGGTGATCAAGATCATGATTTTACGTTATGGTTAGAATATGATAGAGAAATAAATGATATTACTATGATGATTGAAAAGAAATTATATTGGAACAATTATTATAATGCAAGTTCTTGGTATAAAAGAATTTGGGAACGATTAAGAGATGGTATTGTATTAATATTTGGCGGTTATCTTGAAATGCAGGCTGATATATTATTTAATGATAAAGAGCATATAACAGGATTTATTCAAGCATTAGAAGAAGCTAAAAATAAATTTAACATAATAGAGGATAAAAATGAACAGTAATTTTATTAGACCTCCTATTTCATGGGTACAGGATATTAATGGAGATAAAATATATAATAATCCTGTTAATATTAATTTATGTGTTTCTATTAGTAAAGAAAGATATAAATGGTTGCCTTCTAATGAAGATAAACCAACAATACAATTTAAAGGTTGTGATGAAGAATGGACATTTGATGATAATAAATTAAGAAATAAAACATTTGACAAAATATCTAATAACGATTATATTATAATTAATAAAAATATAAAATGTCCTAAATACGATATAGTAAATGATCCAGAATTAGCTTAAATGAGGGGATATAGTTCAATGGTAGAACACAGTGCCGATAACGCTGTAATAAAGATTCGATTTCTTTTATCCCTACCATAAATTATTAAAAGGATATTATGACCGATAAAGAAATAGAAACAATAAACAATATGACTCAAATGCAAATGGCTTCTTTATGGAGATTTGCTCCATCAGGTCATCCATATTTTGATAAAACAAAACCGTTTTATAGAGTATTTGAAAAAAGATTTAATGAGCTTGGTGGATTTACACCAGAGATTTCAAAAGCTATTGGATGGTGATAATGCGGAGAGTTTTGGAAAACCATTTGGTTTCATAAGCCATAATACGGCGGTCCGATTCCGCCCTCCGCATCCATTAACAACAAAAGAAAGAATAAAAAAGAATAAAGATTTGCTTATTAAATATCAGTATATGCTTAAAAAAGCAAATGAATGGCAACCACCAACATCAGACCATATAAAATTAAAAGATTTTATGATTCAGCAAATATCTGATTCAATAAAACATGATTGTTATTATGATGATAAATATATTCAAAATAACATGCCTAAACAATTAACAGGTAATGAATGGATACAGAAACATGTTAATATGAAATTAATTAATATTGAAGATATTATTTTAAAAACAAATGATAAAATATAAATAGATTGAGAGAATAAAAAAATGATGAAAATATTAAAACCGAATAATAATATATTTAAACACAAGGTACTTATACCACAAGGAGCAACTGTATTCTAATCATTTAATATAAAATATACTAATATTAAAAGGTGAAGAATACATATAAAGTATCTTCACCTTTTTTGTTTTGTGGGTTCATAGTTCAATAGCAGAACAACTGGCTTTTAACCAGTAGATGAAGGAGCGTTACCTTCTGGACCCACCACTAGGGATCATAATTCAATGGTAGAATAGTCGGTTCTTACCCGATCTACGAAGGATCGTTACCTTCTGGTCCCACCATAAAAAATATAGGGGATAATGGCAAGATGTCGACTGCGATTTGGATTCGTGGTGTGGCCAGTTTGATTCTGGCATCCCCCCTACCATAATTATTTAATATTATTACAAATATTTTGTTCTTGACATAGTACAAAATATATGATACTTTATAAAAACAATAAGAAATATTCTGGTGTAGCTTAATTGGCTAAGCATACATTATAAATTAGTCTTGACATAATATTTTATATATGATACTTTATAAGAACAATAAGAAATATTCCAGTGTACCCGAGCGGCAGCAGGGAACGGGCTGTTAACCCGTCAGACTTTAATGTCTCACCGTTGGTTCGAATCCAACCGCTGGAGCCAAAAATATAATTTTACGAACTTTTATATAAATAATTATAAAGAAAGTTAATTATTTATATGGAGGATCGAAAATGAATAAATCGGAAAATGTAAAAAAATGGCGTAAAATTACAAAAGAAAGAATGGTTAAATCATTTAATAATGAATGTTGTATATGTAAAAAAGAATATCCATCAGAAGTTTTTGATTTTCATCATTTAAATCCAAAAGAAAAATTATTTTCTATGGGTGCTATTAGAGCAAATTGTATATCATGGAAAAGAATAGTTAAAGAATTAAGAAAATGTATAATGGTATGTTCTAATTGTCATAGATTAATTCATTATAATAATGCTGAAATCCCAGAAAATCCAACATTATTTAATGAAGATTTTGTAGACTATAAAATAAAAAAAATAATGATTGATAAATGCCCTATATGTGGTAAAGATAAATTAATAACTAATAAAACATGTTCTTTAAGTTGTGGCGCTAAAATTAGATATAATGTTGATTGGGATAAAATAGATATAATGAAAATATATAAAAAACATGGTACATATGTTGGAACTGCTAAAGAATTAAATGTTAGTGATCATTGTGTAAGAACAAGAATATTAAAATTAAAAAAAGAATTAATGCTTTAGTAAATAAAGAAGAAACAATTGATATATAATACAAACTCAAAGAATATCATTATAAGCGTTTTTAAAAAAAATATCTGTTAAACCGAAGAATGCAGGTTCGAGTCCTGCCACCAGAGCTCTTAATATTAAAAGGATAAAAATGAATATAATTATCTGGGATACAGCGAGGTGCGGACTGCGCCCTGGAAGTGCGGTCAGGTTGGTTCGACGCCAACATCCCAGACCAGAACTTTTAAATATAAAATAGGATAAAAATGAATATTATTATATATGGTGATACAGGTGAGGGAAAAACAATTGATGAAATAAAAGCAATGTCTGAATTAAATGGATATAATTGGGATGAATAATGAATCTACATATATTAAATGACTTACATACTGAATTTGGTGATATGAAAGTACCATATATTGATTCTGATATAGTTATCTTAGCAGGTGATATAAGTGTTGGTATTTCTTCATATAAGTGGATTGAAAATAAATTCAAAAATAAAAAAGTTATTTTTGTACCAGGCAATCATGAGTATTATTATAATAACATGACAGATTTATTAAAAGAATTTAAAGAAAGATCAATAAAATCTAATAATATTACAGTCTTAGATAATGATAGACTTGATATTGATGATACTGTATTTTTAGGTTGTACCATGTGGACCGATTTTATGTTATATGATAATCAAGAAACAGCAATGCATTATTCTGAAATTGCCATGAATGATTATAATTACATTAAAATTATGACAGAAGATAGACATAAAGAAAAATTGATTAATGCAAATGATTTATTAACTTTAAATAAAAAATCAACAGATTTTTTAAAGCGAGAGTTAAAAAATACAGGTAATAAAAAAGTTGTTGTTATAACACATACAGCACCAAGTCTTAAATCTTCATTGCCAATATATAAAAATGATATATTGACAGCATCATTTGTTATTGATTTAGAAGATATGATAAAAGAAAATAATATTGATCTATGGTGTCATGGACATCTTCATAATTCATGCGATTATATAATACATGATACAAGGGTTGTATGTAATCCAAGAGGGTATAAAAACCATTCAGAAAATCCGGAATTTAAAAAAGATATGATTATAACTATTTAAGAAAGGACTAATATGAAGCTTACAGCAAAAAATGTAGATACGATATTTATGGATTGTTTGTTTAAAAATGATGAAGATACTTCTGATTCTGTTATAGCTGATGGTATTACATGTCATTTTAGTTTTCATAGACAGAGATTAGAGTCACATAAAAAAGATATTTCTTCTATGCTTTCACAATTACCTAAAGAATTTCAATCTGATAGTGGTGGTGGAATGTCTTTTTTAAAAGCTTGTGATGATATGAATGGTAATCAATGGACAGGGCTTCATTCTGTAATGGATCAACTTTTTTCACTCGGTACAGCATGTGATAAAGTTAAATGCCCCTTTTCACGTTATATGTGGCCACATTTGCCGGGCGGTATGCCTTATTATGTTGTTGTATAATATATCTTGACATGATATAAAATATATAGTACTTTATAAGAACAGGTCATATTAAGAAAGGAAAAAATGAATAAGACTATAGATAGATATAAAAATCCAGTAGATTATAATATAAATTTTTGGAAAGAAAAAACTAAACGTATTGTTAAAATTTCTAAAAAATACGGATATAAAGATTTTGATTATGAATTTTGGTACAGACAACCAGCAAGTGTTCTTTCATTAATAGAAGATTTAAATTCTAAAATATGTGGACCGGCAACAGAGAAATAAAAGGAGAATATTATGAATAAAGTAATATCAACAGAAAAAATACCAATAAAATTATGGTTGGATGACATTGAAGATGGTGCTTTAGACCAAGCAAAAAATCTTGCCAATCTTCCTTTTGCATTTAAACATATCGCTATAATGCCAGATTCGCATCAAGGATACGGTATGCCTATAGGCGGTGTTATGGCAACTAAAGATGTTGTTGTGCCAAATGCAGTAGGGGTTAATTAATCGGCCCCTGTAAAACTCGCTCAATTGCTGGAACTCTAAGTCAGAAATGATAAGACAATCAGCAGCCAGAGTTCATGGAAACATGTTCAAATGGTTCAGAGACTTGTATCATATTAATAGGTAAGGATACAGATTATTTAAAAATAATAATACGGCGAGCCTTGAATAGATGCTATTACATCAATGATTCAAGTGATGGTATAGTCCATTCCATATAGAAATATATGAATTAATGTGATATTGGATGCGGCATGTGTGCTTTAAGAACATCATTGACTTATATAAATCATGAAGATATTTTAAAAATTATGGGTGGTATGAGAATATCTGTTCCTGTAGGATTTAATCATCAAAATAAAGAACAAGATGAATGGTTAAATGATGTTGATAATGAAAAACTTTCGGGTTGGTCAGTTATTGAAAATGAATATAATTCATCTTTAAAACAAATTGGAACATTAGGTGGAGGTAATCATTTTATTGAAATACAAAAAGGTGATGATGGTAGAGTATGGATTATGATACACTCTGGTAGTCGTAACATAGGATATAAGGTTGCTGATCATTACAATAAATTAGCTATTAAATTAAATAGTGTATGGTGTTCTTCTGTACCTAAAGAGCATCAATTAGCTTTTCTTCCAATTAATTCAGAAGAAGGTCAAAATTATTTAACTGAAATGCGTTGTTGTGTTGATTTTGCATTAGCTAATAGAAAATTTATGATGAATAGAGTTAAAGAAGCATTTGTTAATATTATAGATGATATAAAATTTGACAACTTTATAAATATAGCACATAATTATGCTGTTATGGAAAATCATTTTAATACTAATGTAATGATTCACCGTAAAGGAGCTACAAGTGCTCGTTTGGGTGAACAAGGTATTATACCAGGCTCACAAGGCACATCAAGTTATATTGTTAGTGGTAAAGGTAATAAAGAAAGTTTTATGTCATGTTCTCATGGAGCTGGTCGTATGATGGGTCGTAAACAAGCTCGAAAAATGTTAAATCTTGAAGATGAACAACGTATGTTAGATGATATAGGTGTTATTCATTCTATTAGAAATAAAAAAGATTTAGATGAAGCTCCAAGTGCATATAAAGATATTTCAGTTGTTATGAAAAATCAAGAAGATCTTGTTGATATAGTGGTTGAACTTAAACCTTTAGCTGTAATAAAAGGATAATATGATATATATTGACTATGAAAGCGTCTTAAATGACCTCTCAGTAAATCTGAGAGGGTAAATTTATTCTACACAAAGGATATAATATGATAGAATATAGAAATGATAAAGGTCAGTTACATCGTATAGATGGTCCAGCAGTAAAACAGTTTTATGCACCTTATGATGGTTTTGAAGAATGGTGGTATAATGGTTTAAGACATCGTATAGATGGTCCAGCAATAGAGTCTGATAATAGTAAACATAAAGAATGGTGGTGGATGGGAAAACAACATCGTACAAATGGTCCAGCTGTAGAATATAATAATGGTGCTGTAGAATGGTGGATTGATGGTGAACTTTTAACAAAAAAAGAATATCTTGACATAACAATAAATCTATGATACTTTGTTATAAATAATAAGAAAGGATATAATATGATTTTAAAAATGGAAATGGATATTCAACCATTTAGTATACCACAATATGTTTTTGCTAAATCAAAACCGGGATTAAAACAAGATGGATTTCAAGAAAATCCAAAATAGGCTTTAAAAGAGCTTATATCTGATATATTAGATAAATTATGTATTAAATTTTGTAAAGATGTTTTTAAACAGGCTGAGATATGTGATCCACATGAAATGTAAAATGGTTATAAAAAACAAAAAGCAGAATGGTATAGTGGTAAATGGTTAAAACGATATTTTTTATTACATACTTGTCGTAAACCTGTTGAAAAATATTCTAATAATATAAATAATAAATATGGGGGTGAAATGGATTCGATGTGGATAGGGAAATATTAATAACATACCGAGAAATTCTTGATACTCGTAAAACAAGAAAACTAAAGTAATTGCTGACGATTATAATTACGCTTTAGCGGCATAGCTAACGTCTTGTTAGATTTTTTCCTGTGAATCTAATAAAGGCGACGACTAACAGGATAGTTAATATTGGTAGTCTGTTCTGATGTTAATGAAACTTTAACAGAATAATCCTTTAGATATTAAGTCTGATAATATTTAAATAGATGAAAAACAATATTCAGAATATGTATGTAAAAATTATTAATATGGAATATTTACAGACCGGGGTTCGATACCCCGCACTTCCACCATACAAGGGGTTGTAGCTCAGTCAGGTAGAGCGAAAGAGTGAAATTCTTTGACAGCGGCGGTTCAATTCCGTCTGACCCCACCATACTCCTATAGCTCAATGGTAGAGCCATCAACCTATAATTGATAGACGAGAAGTCCGATTCTTCCTAGGAGTACCAAAAATTAGTCAAGTATTTACCATCATATACTTGACAAAAAGAATTTCTTGACATAATAAAAAATCTATGATACTATATTTTTAACAATATGTAATAAATATAATAGTGGGTCAGACCAAAGAAGAGCGGGGAACGATATGTATAAAGATATAACCGGGAATATGATTTATACTTGGTGGTAGCCAATAACGGAGTTGCAACTCTACATGGATTGCTCAGACATTATTCTCTGACCCATTATTATATTTATTACAAGAAAGGATATTATGAATATATAACGACTTAGAAATTTAACAACTGATATGCTTCATACAAAAATGAATGATATATATGAAGATTTGGAATATATTACAGGCCAAAAGGGATTAATGACTCATATGATACCAAGAGTATCAGAAGCAGTAAGACCATGGCTTAAAGAACATATTACGGATAAGCGTTTTTGGGATGGTAAATTTGATATAACGCATACAGGTGATATTGATTTACCTATACCAACAACAATAGATAGAGATATTATGCTTAAAAATTATTTAAGAATAACAAAATAACAATTAAATATGAGAGGTGTAATATGAATAGATTAAGATGTACATATTGTAATTATGAATTTGATGGTATAACAGGTATACGTTGTCCTATATGTGGTAGTATTCCTATTATTATAAATAAAAGTAACAGGTCATTAGATGATGCTGTAGATAAACTTAAATCAATACTTAATAAATTGAAAATTAAAAAAGTTAAATAATACTTGTGGTGGCTGGATGCATACTGATACGCAGCGGAGTTGTGGCCTCCGTGCAAAGGGATTTGAGATCCCTCAGCCACACCATAGCCCTTTAATAGATTGGTATAATATCTCTCTTACAAAGAGAAAAAGCTGGTTCAATTCCAACAAGGGCTACCATTGAGCATGTTACCGAATTGGTTAGGTTGCGGTCTGCAAAACCGTATCATAAGGGTTCGAGTCCCTTCATGCTCTCCATAATAATTTAGAGAAAGGAGAATATATGTGGCCTCAAATAATTTTAATATCTTTATGGTCAATTAGTATAGGTATGAATATATCACGTCATGGTAAACAAGAAATAACAAATGCATGGCATGCTATTTTATCCATAATTATTTTAAGTACTATTCTTTATTTTGGTGGATTTTGGAAATCATTGTTTTAAAAGGATATGATATGAAAAATTATCCAAATTATTGGGGAGTTATTAGAATTGATTTTTTAAAAGTGGGGAATTTTACAACTACAAAAAGAGATATTGCCCGGGAATGGTGTAAACATAATTGTATTGGTAAATTTATTAGTTCTGATTTATATCCTTGGGCATTTTTGAAAGAAGAAGATGCTAAAAAATTCGCGCTCACTTGTAATGGAATAGTTGTTTATAAGGGGATGTAGCTTAATTGGGCAAGCATTTGTGTTGCAAGCAAATTCATAGGAGTTCGAGTCTCCTCATCTCCACCACAAATAAATGGTGGTAGTAATTATGAGTAAATTGAAATATGCTCCAAAGGCAGAAAAGAAAAAGATATAAGAAAATGTCTTTTGGAGATTAAATGGTGTACCATTAGAGGACAATGGGTGTTAATCATTAATAAAGAAAAATAGATGGAAAAAATTTGTATTAAAGGTGAGTATAAACATATAGCGGTATATGCTAATGGTAAGCAATGTGACTTTGAATCACATGAAGATGGGTCCGATTCCCTCTGCCGCTGCCAAAAAGAAGAATAATGAATAAAGAATTGTATTATAAAGATGATGTATTAAAATATAATGAACATGGCTTATTACATTGTATAGATGGACCAGCCATAATATATGCTGATGGTTCTAAATTCTGGTATCAACATGGTATGTTACATCGTACAGATGGACCTGCGGTAGAAAGAGCTAATGGTACTATGTTATGGTATAAAGAAGGTGCACGACATCGTATAGACGGTCCTGCGGTAGAGTGGATTGCCGGTGATAAAGAATGGTGGGTTATGGGTAAAAGATATATTACAGAAAATATTTATGTTGACACAACTTATTTTTTATGATACTATATATTAAACAATGAAATGGGGGTACAAAATGTCTGAATGTATAGATGATTTAATTTGTGAATGTTGTAAAACTGAAATGAATTTTGACTTTTCTGATAATGTATGGTGTCCTAATCAAGATTGTTTATTATATAATAAATGTTATTCATATAATTATTATAAAGGAAGATCTGATGATATTAAGTTAAATATGCATCCTCAGAAAAAAGAAAGAATGAGGCAAGGCTGGGTTAATGAATTTGGTTAAAATTAAAGGAAAGGATATAAAATGTTTGATTTTACAAGTACAAAAGATTTACAATATGAAATAGATAAGCGTAAATTAGAAATAGATAAGCGTAAAAAAATTGCAGCTAATACACTTATTCCTAAATTAATAAAATCACCTGATTTTATACCACTTCAAAATCTTTGTAAAAAATATTTAGATGATATTATCGAAGATGCATATTTAAATGATGGCGATTATAAACAATGGTTTTTTGAAACATCAATGGAAACTTTTTTTGGTAAAGATGTTTGGGATTTTATTAATTCAAAAGGATAATTAATACAATTATTGTATTGTGGGGGGTACGGACAGCCGAAATTGAAAACTATATAATATTTTTTATATAAATAGCTTTTATATAAGGTATTTGAAGGCCGTATTAATGGAGAAATGTCGACAATGGTTTTTTCCGCCCCGCCCAGAATACAATAAGAAAGGATAATTATGAGTGATATAAAATGTGAAGACCGTATTAACAGTAGATTAAAAAGTGAACTTTTTGATATGAAAGCATCATTAAAAGATTTAAAAGATTTAAAAGATTATAGAAAAGACATTTTATCTATAACAAAAAATGTTATATATGATATTAAGTTATCATGGGGTGGTCCAGAAGATGGGTTTCTTGTTGAAGTTGATCCAGATTATAATAATGATATTGTTAGTATAGAATATTATTATAAAGACTGGATGGATGGAGCAAAACGTGAATTAAGAGGTGATGATTTTAGATTGGCTTGTACAATGTTTGGTCCAATGTTATAGGAGCATATTATGAATAAAAAACTTAAAGATTTTTATGAAACTATTAAAGATAACATATATAATATAATAAAATGGCCTTTAAAAAAATTAAGATATCTTAAATATAGTATATCTAATTTAATCAGATGGTTTCCTGTTATATGGTCAGATAGAGATTGGGATCATATTTTTATACTTGAAATACTGAAGTTTAAATTAAAAAATACAGAACATATGTTTAGACGTTATGGCAATCATGTTGATTCTGAAAAGGATGCTAATAAAGTACATAAAGCTGTTTTATTGCTTGACAGAATACTTAATGACAAGTATTATGAAAATACTTTTAAACATCATGATATTAAATGGGGTAATATGAAAATGTCATTTGAAGATATTAAGGGAAGTGAATTCACTTCCCTTAATATCACAAGACCTAATATCAAAACAAAAGAAGATGAAGTTCAAGAAAATAAAGAGTATAAAAAACTTTTAGTAGTATCTGATAAACTTAAAGAGCAAGATTATAGAATGTTGTTTAATCATTTAAATAAGTATATTGAATCATGGTGGGATTAAAGGAGTTAATAAAATGTTAGAGAAAATAAAAGAATATACAAAAATTTGTTTACATCCAGAACATAATCCACCAACAAATATAGTATTAAAAGCTGGTGATTATAAACATATATGTCCTGGATGTGGTAATGTAATTATATTTACAATACCGTTAATATCATTTTAAGCCCTTGTAAACCTAATGGATAGGTATCTGTCTACGAAACAGAATAAATGTGAGTTCGAGTCTCATCAAGGGTTCTATAATAAGGGGGTTTACTCCACGATGGCAGAGAGAACAGTCTTAAAAGCTGTAAAGGACGGGTTCGACACCCGTAACCCCTACCAAAAATTAATTTTTGGGGATTTACTCCACGCTGGCAGAGAGAACAGTTTCAAAAGCTGTACAGGATGGGTTCGACACCCATAATCCCTACCATATAAAATATATTAAAAATTTAGGGGGGCTTACTCCACGCTGGCAGAGAGAACAGTTTTAGACGCTGTACAGGATGGGTTCGACACCCATAGTCCCTACCATATAAAATAGTCTTACAAGTCATCTCAGCAAGTCTGAAGGGATATATGAAGGTATATAGAAACGATAAAGGACAATTACATCGTATAGATGGACCTGCGGTAGAAAGAGCTAATGGTACTATGTTATGGTATAAAGAAGGTGCACGACATCGTATAGATGGTCCAGCTATAGAATATGTATCAGGAACGGTATCATATTGGATTAATGGTAAAAATATTACTAAAAAGGAATTTAAAAAAGAATTTAAAAAACAATCAAAAAAATTAAATCCGATAATACCTAAAGAAATGTGGTTAATATGATTTACAATAACAGTATTGTTTGATACTATGCCCTTATAGGAGAATTGGTATATCTGATAGGTTTAGACCCTATGCTTTCGAGCGTTCTGGTTCGAGTCCAGATAAGGGCACTATAATGGGGATGAGGTACTATAAGGTACTAAGAAATGTGTAATAGGATACCAGCAATGGCCAATGCTTAATGTTTAGATCACAACTACAACAGGTCATCCTGTAGGTGAAAAACCTGCCATCCCCTAATTTTTTATGAAAGGAAAATAAAATGTTTAAAAAAATACAAAAAGAAATGGAAAAACGTAGTGAATCACGGGTAAATTCTTTTTCTGCTACTGATGATGTGTGTATCTGTTAGTTAATAAGTGAAGTAGAAAAATTATATAAATTAATAAATGAATATGGAGCAAAAAATGTCTGATAAAACAATCAATGAAGTATTAGTGTTAATGAAAGTTATAAGAGAACGAATAAAAGATCTTAAAGAATTAAGATTAAAAACATCTGTTAAAGAAGTTTATTATTCAACTACTGAAAAGACTATAGAACCTCAGTACAGTATAAGAGAGTTGGACAAAAAAATAACAAGTCTTCAGAACTTTTTATTTATAGCTGATTCAACAATTAAAATGTCAAATGCAAGAGTTTTGATATCATTAGAGATTGATATGGATGAACTTCTTAAACCTTTAGAATAAAAGGGTCAGGAGAGATAATTTATTTATCCTTACTTGACGCAGCCTATGCAAGATTTTGTAGACTATATCCTAAATCCTTTGTTGATGGTATGTTATGTCTAAATAATCAAATAGAATGTTGTTAGTTGTTGACTATTAAAATAAATTATCTAATCTATATCAACCACTATGCGGGATTAGTACAATGGTAGTACATGTGGTTTCCACCCACCAGATATGTGTTCGATTCACATATTCCGCTCCAAAATCTTATTTTTATCTTGACATGATATAATTTTTATGATACCTTATAAACAATGAGGGTGGTCATACAAAGGAATATTGCATTAGAACAAAAAGAATTTATGAAAGTGTTAAAATGATCTTATAAATGAAGCTGTGAGCCAGCGGTCAAAGCTACAAGACCTTCAATCTTGTTATCGGGGGTTCAAATCCCCCCAGCTTCACCAAATATATTTATTATATTGTTGTGATGGTGGAATGATAGATTTAACAAGTCGCATCGGGCGATAGAGAAATCTTGGTACTGAGATACTTGTTATTAATAGACACTATTATGGTGATTAGTTGACTGGGCGCTGCTCCCAGATATCCATATGTCAATATAAGTTGTGTGCGAAGGGGCAGATGATACGCTGACACACATTTGAAAAATCAACTAAATTTGTAGGTTTAAATCCTACTCACAACAATTATGGCCCATTGGTGTAATGGTAACATGAATGATTGTCTATCATTTGCTATCGGTTCGACTCCGTTATGGGTCGCTCTTTATGGAAGGAATCCGGTTGGATGAGGAAGCTGTCTTGAAAACAGTTGCGTGTAACAAGCGTTGGGGGTTCAAATCCCTCTCCTTCCTCTTTTAAAGGAAAATATAATGGCTATAGGTAAATCTGATAAAATTGGTTCATGGGAATGGCGTAAAAATTGTAAAATGTATTTAAAAAAAATTACAAGAAGACGTATGAGAAAATTAGGTAAAAAGATGTTAGGTGATGCACCCATAAAAAATGAATATCAAGGATGGAGTACATAATATGAGTCATAAATTAGCAATAATATCAACAACATTTACTGAAAATTTAATGTTTTTAGAAGATATGGCTACATCATTTAAATCAACTATAATTATTTCACCTTCCTTAGATAAAAAATCCATTATAAAAAATATTAAAGATTGTGATAGTATTATACTAGGGTCTTATCCTATTATGGCTATCATAAATGATTTACCTAATCTTAAATATATCAGTAAGTTAGGTGTTGGTCTTGATAATATTGATATAGATGTATTAGAAAAAAGAGGTATAAAGGTTGCTTTATCTAAAGGTGTTAATGCAAGAGCAGTTGCAGAACTTGTGTTAGCAAGAATGATTCAATTATCAAGAAATTTACATTTATCAGAAAGTGTGATAAGAAATGGTGGATGGCTTAAAATTAAAGGTCGTGAATTAACTGAAATTAATATTGGTATTATAGGGTATGGTAGTGTTGGTAAAAAAGTATGTAAAATATTGGATCAGGTTGGTGTAAGTGATAATCATATAAGAATATATGATCAATTTGTTAATATTGGTACATCTCTTGATTTATTATTAGCATCATCAGATATTATAACTATTCATATACAAGGCACAGCAGATAATATTAATTTTTTTGATAAAGATAAATTTATTAAAATGAAAAAGGGGTCATGTATTATTAACACTTCAAGAGGTAATATTATAAATACTAATGATATTATAGATGCTCTTGGCAATGGTACACTTAAAGGATGTGCTCTTGATGTTTTTGATAATGAGCCTGTCATAGATGATAGATTAAGAAATCATTCAAAAGTATTATTATCATGTCATCAGGGAAGTCTTACAGAACGTACTATGTTAAAATCAAGTGATGTAGCTATAAAAAATCTTATAAAATTATATTAAGAGGTAAAATGTTAAATGTTCTTGTTACTGGTTCAAAGGGATTTCTTGGTAAACATATATGTGAAGAATTAGAAAAACGTGATATAGAAGTTATAGAATATGATATCATAGATGGTAATGATATATGTAATATTGATAATCTTATATCTCATATATCGCCATGTGATTATGTTATTCATACAGCTGCTCAAGCTGATATTGACGAATCATATCATCATCCTTCCAAAACGATGCAAATTAATGTAGTAGGGACTACCAAATGTCTTGAAGCATCATCTTTCTGTTTTAAAAATTATAGACTTAAAAAATTTATCTTTGCCAGCTCAGTATATGTAGGTGGTAACAAAGGTTCTTTTTATAAAGTATCTAAAAAAGTGTGTGAAGAATTATGCCATGAAATGTATCAAAGTAAATGGTTGCCATATGTTAATATTAGGTATGGTAGTCTTTATGGTCCGGGTGCTAATTATTGGAATAGAATTAATGATATATGTGAAAAGTTATTAGATAAAAAAGAATATGAATATAATGGTTCACCTGATGAAAAAAGAGAATATATTCATGTACAAGATGCTGCAAAGACAACGGTTGATATAATGTTAAATAATAATTTTGATAATAAAAATGTTCTTGTTACAGGAAATGAAAGTAAGACTGTTAAAGAATTATTTGATTTGTTTACAGAAATATTAGGATATGATATAGTAGTTAAATATAAATCAAATGATACAAGATATACTCATTATAAAACAACACCTTATGCATTTGATAATAATAAAGTTATAAGACTTAATATGTCTGAATACACAGAATTAGCAAACGGCTTAATACAATGTTTGGAAAATGTTAAATGATGGAATATAAAAATGAAAAAGGGCAATATCATAGAGAAGATGGTCCTGCTGTAGAATATACAGATGGTACTAAATTTTGGTATATTAAAGGTATGTTACATCGTGAAGATGGTCCAGCAATAGAAAGGGCAAATGGTACTAAAAAATGGTATAAAAATGATATTAGACATCGTACAGATGGTCCTGCTGTAGAATGGGCAGATGGGACTAAAGAATGGTATATTAAAGGTATGTTACATCGTGAAGATGGTCCAGCAATAGAAAGGGCAAATGGTATTAAAGAATGGTTTATAAATGGTGAAGAAATAACAGAACATGAATTTAATGACAAAAGATTAAAATCAATGTTAATACCACCAGAAATGTGGGTGATATAATGATGCATATGAATGTTATAATAAAACGAAAAAGACATGGTAAAACTACTGAATTAATAGAGGAATTTAAAAAAGATCCCAATGGTAGATTTATAGCTCGTAATGAAAATGAAATTAATAGACTTAAAAAAGAATATAATTTACAAGGTTATAGATTTAGCACATGGTATGATATAGATCATCAAAATATTATATATAAAAGAAATTTGTATTTTGATAATCTTGATCAATATATAGCACATAAAACAGGAAATATATTAAAATCATTTTCAATGACTTATAATAAAGATATGGGGGAAGAAAAGAAATGTATGATACCATCAGAGATGTGGAAGATATGGAAATTAAAAAATTAGATGGTTATAGAACAATATATCTTTCTAATATTACTAAAAAATGGTATACAGAAAAAGAATATGAGATTTATAAATATAAATCTTTGTTAATACCTAAAAAAATGTGGGAGATATAATGAATATATGTATAATAACAGCCCGAAAGGGACCAAAAGATAAAAATATGTGGGTGGTAGATGATAAGCCATTAGTACATTATCCTATACAAGCAGCAAAAAATGCTAAAAATATTGATGAAGTATATGTGTCTACAGACAGTGAAGAAGTTAAAAAATATTCTTTAAAAATGGGTTGTAAGATAATAACCAGAAGTGATAGTCTATGTGGTGATGATATAAATCATGGTGATGTTATATTACATGATGTAGCTTATTTAAAGGGTTTGTATGACCCTACTGTAATAGATACTATTACAGTATTATTAGGTAATACAGTAATGGTTAATAATATTACCATAGATAATTGTTTAAATACTCTTTTAAATAATAAAGAAGCTGATTCAGTAATGACTGTATGGAAAGCTCAAGATGATCATCCTTTTAGAGCTCTTAAAATTAATGATGATAAATATATAGAATCTTATATGGATATCATATCAAGTACTAATAGACAAAGTTATCCAGATATATATTTTTATGATCAAGGTGTATGGATTTTTAGAACAGATGTTTGCTTTAAAAAAGAAGGACCGAATCCTTGGTTATGGATGGGTAAGAAATGCTTACCTATAGTGAGAGATTGGGTTACAGGTAGAGATGTTCATGGTGATATTGATATGTCTATATCTGAATGGTGGATAGGTGAGTGATAGATTATAGCATTTTTCTTGAAAAAAGATTCGATTTAGTCATTAGATATCACTACTTTAAAAAATTTAATTATAATTTTAAAATGACTTCAAATTTTTTTAAAGATTATAGATGGTCATCAAGAAAAAAATCGTTATTTTATGATCGCAAAAGATGGCAACATTTAAATGATATATTATCAAAAGATTTTTTAAAGAAGCATCCATACCCTATAACAAATAAAGTAATAGGTAAATCTTCTAAAAGATTTGTATTATCATTATATAATAATATTCATTTATATTGGACAATAAAATCAGACCTTTCAAAGATTCAATTAAGAAAAATAAAGGGGTTTGATAAAAATAATATCAGAAAATGGATATCAAAAAAAGAATTTAATGATATTATTTTAACAGAACAGGATGTTATAAAAAAAATGAATGATCTTAATTTTTTTAGCGAGGAATATATGATATGAAGAAGAAAATTGATAAAATTTTAATGACTATGAATCCTAATATACATTCAAAGGATAAAAATATTAAGTTTGTAAAAAAAGGATTGTATTATCATGACATACCTGATATTAGTATTAAAGGATATAGAAATTGTTCTAGACGTATATCTGATTGGGATATATCTGATTGGGATATATCTGATGATATAAATGATAAAATAATATTAGATATCGGATGTAATATGGGAATGATGTCTATAGAATGTGCTAAAAAAGCTAAATTTGTACATGGTATTGAAACATCTAAAGGATATATTGAAATATCAAATTTGCTTAAAGATTTTTATGGATTATCAAATGTAGAATTTTTAAATGAAAGTTTTTTAGAGCATGTTATAAAAAATAATAAATATGATACAATTTTATCATTAGCTGTTCATAATTGGCTTGGTGTCAGTATATATGATTTTATGATTTTATGTAAAAATTTATTAACTGATAATGGTATTGTTATCTTTGAGACACATAGGACTAAAAAATGGCAAGATATTGAAAATGAAATAAAAAAAGCTGGATATAGTACTAAAAGAATTGGAAAATATATAGACAATAGAACAACCTTTAGGTGTAAAATAATATGACATTTGGTATCATAGCATCAGGTAAGAGTATAAAGCATTTGCCAGAAATATCAAATAATTTTGATGAATGTTATATTATGAATAACTGTTATAAAGAAATAGATCATTTTAAAGATATCTTTAAACAAAAAATAATACATCATGTAGTTAATTCAATGCCTTATGAAGTATTATCAGAAAAATATTATAATGAATATAATATTAAAGATGTTTATTTTATGGCTCCTGAGACAGAACGATATAAATATGAAAAATCTATAAATATATTAGACGGTTATGGTATAGTATGGCATTATTTACCACAAAAATTTGTTAAAAAATATAAAAATTTATCATTGTATGCTATAGCCAGAGCGTGTTATTATCATAAACCCGATACAGTATATATTGTAGGTCTTGATTTTTATGATGGTGATTATATGTTTGAAAAGACTTCAAAATATCTTAAAGAAAAAAGCAAGAGAATATTTATGGTAGAGAGTTTTAATGATATTGTATCAAAAAATCCAGAAATACAATTTGAGATATATACAGTATCTAAAAGGGTACAAGAAGCTAAAAATCTTAATATACATATGGTTAAATAAATTATGGATAAATTTTATAAAAATGAAAAAGGGCAATATCATAGGACAGATGGTCCAGCTATAATATATTCTAATGGTGATATGTCATGGTATAAAGAGGATATGTTACATCGTACAGATGGTCCAGCAATAGAATGGATTAGTGGTACTATGTCATGGTGGTATATGGGTATACGACATCGTATAGATGGACCAGCAATAGAATGGGTAGATGGTATTAAAGAATGGTATATAGAAGGTAAACAATATACAGAACAAGAATTTAATGACCAAAAATTAAAGCAACAGTTGATACCACCAGAAATGTGGGAGATATAATGTATAATAATATAGGTAAATTTAATATATCATATCATTTAATTAAGCATTATCCAGAAATTGTTAAAATGATAACAAAGGATATGATAATAATATGTACTGCTAATAAAGAAGATTTTATAGAGTATATTGCAATAGGTAACATGTTTGAAGAAATTTCTGATAAAACAGATATACCATATTACATGATAATAGTGCATACACAAGATAAAATAAAAAATAAGACTATAACATATGACAGAATATTTTAATAATACCTAACAAAATGTGGGAGATATGATGGGATATATGAAAGAATATAGAAATGATAAAGGTTTATTACATCGTATAGATGGACCGGCTGTAATATTCGTTGATGGATCTAAAGGATGGTATAAAAATGGACATTTACATAGACTTAATGGACCGGCTATAATATATGCTTGTGGTACTAAATTTTGGTACATTAAGGGTAAAGAATTTACAGAACAAGAATTTAATGATAAAATATTTGGGTCAAGGCTGATACCTAAAGAAATGTGGGATATATAATGAAACCGTATTATAAAGAAAAAAATATAACAATACATCAAGGAAAATGTGAAGAAGTATTAAAAATTTATCCTACTGAATGTTTTGATTCACTTGTAACAGATCCACCAAGCGGTATAAATTTTATGGGTAAATCATGGGATAGTGATAAAGGTGGTCGTGATATGTGGATTGAATGGCTTACTGGTATAATGAAAGAATGTTATAGAGTATTAAAGCCTGGTGCTCATGGTCTTGTGTGGGCTTTACCAAGAACAAGTCATTGGACAGTTACCGCAATAGAAAATGCTGGATTTGAAATAAGAGATATTATAATGCATGTTTTTGGTACAGGATTTCCAAAAAGTTTGGCAATTGGAAAGGCCATAGATAAAATAAATGGAACAGAAAAAATTATCGGCAAAGGTAAGGCTGGTAAAACAGCTCTTGGTCAGTCAAGTAATTGGAATAAAACATGTGATCCTCATGAATTTAATATAACAGAGCCAAATTCACCTGAAGCAAAACAATGGGATGGTTGGGGTACAGCCCTCAAACCAGCAGCAGAACATTGGATATTATGTAGGAAACCAATATCAGAGAAAAATATTGCTTTAAATGTATTAAAGTATGGTACAGGTGGTATTAATATTGATGGGTGTCGGGTGGGGACCACAGACGACTTGAACGGCGGGAGCTATGGATCTACCACGAGAGACGTGGATACCTTTTTAAAAGGAAAGAAGCCCGCCGGTGCTGGAGTATTCGTACAACCCAAAGGCCGTTTTCCTGCAAATGTAATTCATGATGGTTCAGATGAAGTTGTGGGGTTATTTCTTAATAAAAAAACAACATGGGTATCGCCAACACATGCTAATAATCGAAATGGTGAATTTCTTGGAAAATTAAAACATCCCGGACAACAAGGATTTAATGACTCAGGTTCAGCTGCAAGATTTTTCTATTGTGCTAAACCATCAAAAGCAGAAAGAAATTTAGGTTTATCAAATGTAGAAGCTAAAAAGAAAGATGAAAGTAGAAAAGAAGGTAATCCAGGTGGTGATAATCCAAGAAATAGAGGTGTTAAAAAAGAAAGTAATAATCATCCAACAGTAAAATCAATAAAATTAATGCAGTATTTATGTAGACTTATAACACCCACTTATGGTAGAATATTAGATCCATTTATGGGATCAGGAAGTACTGGATGTGCTGCAATAAAAGAAGGATTTAGTTTTGATGGTATTGAATCAGAAAACGAATACTGTAATATATCAAAGCATAGAATACAATATGTTATCAATAAAAATAAAAATGATAATACAAATAATATAGATAATTTTTTTACATAGGAGTAATATGATAATTTTAACAGAAAAACAAAAAGAAATGTTAAAGAATATTGATACATCTGATATGAAAAGATGGCGCGAGTTTAAGGAACCTGATAAATTTATTGACAGATGGGATACATTTTGGTATACAATATATAAAGGAGCGCCACATGATAGAATTTTAGATTATGGCTGTGGTCCAGGATATTGTGAATTCATAGGTCATTATAGAGGGTTTAGAGATATTACAAGTCTTGATATTGATAATGAAGAAGTTAGAAGATGCTTTAAAAAATATACTGACATATTAGATATTATAGTACATTATTGGGATAACATAAAACTGCCTTTTAAAGATGGTTATTTTGATAGTATTGTATCTAAGTCATCTATACTTAAATTATCTCCTGCAGAAAATATATTAACCGCAGATAATATATTTATTAATCAAATCAATGAGTTAGTTAGAGTTTCAAGAAAAAATTGTAAATGGTATATAGCTCCAGTACTTCATGCCGAAAGACTCACTAAAAAGTTAAAGGATACCTTAATGTCAAAAGTATTAAAAAATAAAGCAATCACTATAGTACCATGGCTTAAGGATTTGAAAGGTTAATATGTTATATTGTAATGAAAAACGTAATGAACATGGCATGCTACATTGTATAACTGGCCCTGCTGTAATATATGCTAATGGTAGAATAGAATATTGGATCAATGGTAGACTTTTATCAAAACAAGAATTTAATAAGCTAAGAATAAAATTTTTAATACCACCAGAAATGTGGGAGATATAAGGAGAGATATGAAGTGTTATTATCATAATGATATGGATGGACATTGTGCTGGAGCAATAATTAAAGATGCTTTTCCAGCTTGTGAAATGATTGAAATGAGCTATGACAAAATTTTTGATTGGAATGTTGTAACAAAAGGTGAAATGGTATTTATGGTAGATTTTTGTTTACAACCTTTCAGTGATATGATTAAACTTAAAGGAATGTGTGATCTTGTGTGGATAGATCATCATATAACAGCAATAAATGATTATATTAAAAGCGGTGAAGATATTTTAGGAATGTTGGGTACAGATAAAGCTGGATGTGAACTTACTTGGGAATATATTCATAATAAAAAATTACCACAAGCTGTTGAATTAATTGGAAGATATGATGTGTGGGATCATTCGGATAAAAAAACAATACCATTTCAATATGGTATGAAATCTTTTAATACTATACCAGATAATCAAGAAATTTGGAAAGAATTATTTAAGTCGGATAAAATGATTGATAGCATATGTTTTAAAGGTAAATCAATACTATCATATATAGAAAAAGAAAATGAAGTATTGATAGATAGTTCAGCATACTTTATTAATATTGAAGGATATAAAGCAGTTGTATTAAATGTTTTATATAAAAATTCACAAGTATTTGATTCTGTTAAAGATGATTATGATATTATGATATGTTATGGATATACCGGTAATTTATGGACTATATCATTATATACTACCAAAGATGATATAGATGTTTCAATTATAGCAAAGAAATATGGAGGTGGTGGGCATCATAATGCAGCTGGATGTCAAGTACATGATATAGGATTTTTATTAAATGAATAATAAATATGGTGCTTCACAATATTGTCCTGTATGTAATGGTTATAATATAAGTGGTTTGAAATTACCTGAAGAATGTGTATGGTGTAATCCTTATCTATTAAAAACGATTATGACCATAAAAGAAGCAATAGAAATAGCATGTAAAGAACCAACCTTACTTGATGCTTTATCATGGATATGTATTTGGGAATCTGAAAGAGTTGTTAAACAAGCTAAAAGAGGATTAAGAGGTCCAGATGGTCAAGGTTGGGACACTTGTTTTAAGTTTTGTTTAAATGAAGTGATGATAAAATATAAAACAAAATAAATTTTAATGGAGATAGTATATGGAATGTAAGATTGTAAGTGAAGTTGGAATAAATCATAATGGTGATATGAATGCTGCTAAAGATCTTATTGATATGTCAGCATTGTGTGGTATAAAGTATGTTAAGTTTCAAAAAAGGGATATTAATGAATGTTATACCGCTGAGTTTTTAGATTCACCAAGAGAAAGCTCTTATGGTACTACTCAGAGAGACCAAAAGGAAGGAATAGAGTTTGGTAAAGATGAATATGATGAAATAGACAAATATTGTAAAGATAAAAATATGCAATGGTTTGCAAGTCCTTGGGACCTTAAATCTGTTAACTTTTTATCTCAGTATGATATACCATACATTAAAATACCATCAGCTCTTATAACAAACAGTCCTTTATTACAGAGTATTAAAAAGACTAATATACCTGTTATAATAAGTACTGGTATGTCAACTAAAGAAGAAGTTGACGGCTGTATAAATGTTTTAGGTGATCAGATAAAATATATCTTAGCTTGCACATCTACATATCCTACAGCATTAGAAGAAATGAATATGTCTTTTATTAATACTTTAAGAAAGGAATACGGTACAAAATATAAGATAGGGTTTTCTAATCATCATCCAGGAGTATTTTTTAGTGCGGTATCTATAGTGTATGGTGCTGAAATGATTGAAGTTCATATAACATTGGATAGATCAATGTATGGGTCAGATCAAGCAGCTTCGATAGAACCATCTGGCTTAATGAAACTATCTAAATATGTTAAAGATTTTTGTATAGCAAGAGGTGATGGTTTATGGACAGTATTTCCAAATGAACAAAAAATAAAAGATAAATTACGAAAATAATTTATCTTGACATGACATAATATCTATGATATATTATATTAAACAATAAGAAAGGGAAAGATATGTCAATAAATTTAATAAGTAAAATGAGAACACTTGAAATTGACCATGAACCTGATGGGTGGCCAGCAGTACAAATGAAAGATATATCTGAATTATGCGATATGATTGACAAGCAGAAATGGCCTGCAGTAGATTTGCTTGAAAAATATTTGGCAAATTTTCATATCTTATTAAAACAAGATAATAAGTGGTGGTTATTTGATATAGATGGTGAAGGAATTGCTTCCGGGAAATCATTGAGATCCTTGCTGTTAAATCTGATATTGGTTGATTGTTAATATAAAAGGATAGATAATGACAAAAAATATAATAGAAGGGTTAAAAACATTAGCACCATTTTATAATAATATAGATGGTTATACTGTAGGTGCAGAACATGATCAAATTTATAGTTATGCAACAGATAAGGCTCTTGATGATGTTACTATAAATCTTATGATATCTCTTGGATGGATTCAAGAATATAATGGTTTGGATTATAATAAAGATTTTTCTATAGAAGATTATAGGGAATATGAGTCTTGGATTTATTATGTATAAAGAAAGGTAAAAGATATGAATTCATCAATGAATGTTGTTTTACTTAGAGATAAAGAAGACTCTACATATAAAAAATATTTAAATATCTTATTATCATGTAAAGAATGTGATATAAATCCACCTGCAGAAGTTGATAAATATTTTGGTGGTGGTGGTGCATATAATGATCCAGAATATCCACTTGAAATGGATTTTAAACTGAAAGAATGGGGTAATGACTATGTTCAAGGGTATGAAATAGATATTACAGATTTACCTGAAGGTGTAAAAACAATTAGATTTTATATTTCATATTGACATAACAAAAAATCTATGATATTATATATTAAACAATAAGGAGATATTATGTCTGAAGATAAAAAATTTGTTAGATTTTCTGAAATTGAAAATTATAAATATATACCAAAAATTGTAGATAAATATACTGATGATATTGATTTAGCAAATGATGTTGAAGAATTTCATATTTCTGAAAAAATTCATGGTTCTTCAATTTGTATAAGCAATAAATACAAAGATGGACCAAGATACTTTACACGAAATGGCCATCTTTTACCTACAAAATATAAAGAAGTTATGGACGGGTATGATTGGAAGTCATTTTTTGATCTTAATACTGATATTGACTTTGCTTATGGTGAGATTGCCGGTCAGGGTATACAAAAAGGTGTAGATTATGGTGATAAAGCTTTTTATATCTTTGATTTTAAAGACAATGAAGGTAAATATCATACATTTCAGTATTATACCATTGATATTGCTAGTGAATTTAAACCATTTCAATATGCTCCAGTACATAGTATTGTAAAAACTACATTTAATAAACTTGTAGAGACTTTAACAGCAAGTCTTGAAGGTGATCAGACTAAAATAGTTTCATTTATTAATCCTATTGAGGGTAACATAATTGAGGGATATGTTGTTAGATGTTTATCAAGACCTAAATTAACAGGTCTTTCACGATACATTTTCAAAATAAAACATCAAAATTTTGATGAGATGGTAAGAAAACCAAAGAACAAAAAACCAAGAATTGAATATGATTATAGTGATATAGATCCATATATTAATGAAAATCGTATTCAGTCAGCTATGAGTAAATTTCCTGGATATACAAAAAAACTTATAGGTGATGTTATGAGGGAGATTGTATTAGATGTTAAGAAAGATTCAGCAAAAGATGATATTGTATGGGAAAAACATTATTCTAAATACATTAACAAACAAGTACAAAAGACTGTTATAAAAGAATGTAGTGTATGATAAAGAGAATTAATAAATATGTAGTTATAAAAGGTATAATATGATAAGCAAAAAATTATTAAAAGAAATACAAGATAATCAAAGAGATGAATTACACAGACTTTATCAAAGAATGCAAGATTTAGAAAATAAAACAGGTAAACTTAAATCAAATCAATCTATTCTTTATCAAAGAATGCAAGATTTAGAAAATAAAACAGGTAAACTTAAATCAAATCAATCTATTCTTTTACAAGGAAATTATAAAGAAATAACAACAAAAG
>Ga0222628_1000108_pt1 | contig 39834 bp, 48 predicted proteins | sample AntAcemetageno95_FD_179860 | JGI IMG/M metagenome (GOLD analysis project Ga0222628, IMG submission 179860) | Saline water microbial communities from Ace Lake, Antarctica - #95 | ecosystem: Environmental > Aquatic > Non-marine Saline and Alkaline > Saline | place: Antarctica: Ace Lake | collected...
TAAAACTTATTTGAAAATTCCTTCAAGAAATTTGAAAATAATTGAAAAAAGTTTGAAAAGATGTGGTCGCAATTCCTCCCATAGGCTAAAGACCTATGGGTTTCCTTGCGACAAATAAAATGAAGACGGAAAACAAAGAGCGAATAGCAACATTGACAATTCTTTCTCCTGCTCTTCCTTTTTATATTCTTTTCTAATTAATAAAAAGGCCTCATGACAACTCTTCAATGAAGAATGTAGTTCAAATAAATTAAAACTAGCAAAAAAACCATTTCTGGCGTCATATGTCTTTTTTATTTCATAGTCACCATAAACAAAAGAACCATTTTCTTTTTTATATTCTTTTATCTTTTTCGTCATGTCCCATATACTCAACCCATCAGCATCAAGTTCCCTTAAAAATATTCCTAATCTTATACTCCTCATTAACATTAATACAACAAATTCATAGCTATATCCAGCATCGATAGATGCGGAAAGAGACTCCACTGCTTTTGTTATATTTCTACTGCCAACATGCCCTATTAAGTCCCAAATCATAAATTCTTTATTAAGACAGCAAATAGATCTGATATCGTCTATATTTATTTCTTTCCTATCCCCTATATAATTACATAATTTATCAACTTCAGATTTTACTATCCCAACATGATTTCCTAAATACTCAACAAGCAATTCAAGAGGGCCATCAGATAGAGTTTTATTATTTGATTTGACAATTTGAGAAACTATTTTACCCATGTTTTTAATTTCGGTATCATACTCAATTAATTTTGCGTAATCTGAGAAAAACTTACAAAGTGTTTTCTTTGCTTTAAGCGAAGAGTATGAATAAAATATAACAAAATTACAAGAAGGAATTCCGCTAAGAATCTCTATGATCTTTTTCGCATCTCCTTTAGGAAAATCTCTTACTAAAATAAGTTTCCTATTGGCAAACATGTCGCCATAACGCAATGAATTGGAAAGTGACTCTAAAGTAGAATCACTCCCATCAATTCTGATTATTTCATCACTACTTATTTGATCTTTTATTTTATTTACAGATTCATCAACAGCATATTGATTTCCATAAATAAGAACAATATTATCTTTGCGATTAAGCTCTTTTTTCTTTTTCTTAACCATTAATTATTCGCATCAGTAATCGGCATTATAAAGAAACGATAAAGAGACGGGTCTGGAGAGACTTCTATACTAATAGGAACTCTCTCATTTGTAATTTCTACTTTCAAGTTAATAGACTTGTCACATTTGGACAGAAGAGACTCCCAATAACGAAGCGAGAGACGCATTTCACAAGAACCTCCCTTATAATCCTCAACGCCAGAAACAAAGCCCTCTGATTTTCTATCAAAATTGCCGACACTTACGATTTTAATTCCATCCGGTGAGAAAGTCCACTTAGAATCTTTATTTTCTAAATCAGAAAATACTTTAAGGTCTTCCTTAAGCAAGCCGGCATTGAGAGTAAAACTACATATATCAGAAGATAAACTTAAAACATGTTCATAAGGCAATAAATCTGCCTCTTCAAGAAAATTAGTTATAACAGTAAACCCGTTTTGATGGAATCTTACTTTACCCTTATTCTTTCCATCTTCATCCGGACTTATAGAAACGTCAACATCTTCAGAACTATCAAGAATGTTTTTCTTTGCAACTTTCGATATCACTTGAGACTGAATGAGAGCCTTGCGAGTTTCGCTAGAAACTTTTGAAGCATCCCTGGTATAAGCCATCTGCCTTCCGTCAGAAGCAAAAAATTCGACACCATTATCTCCAAAACCAACCATCACAGCATTATAACTCGGTCTATGTACTTCATCGCTGGCTGCTGAAACGGCTTTAGTTACTCCGTCGAGAAACTTAGCAGTAGAATAAGTTACGCTATGTTTTGTGTTCCATGAGAAATCAATTGTAGGGAAAAAACCTGGGTCCAACAAGTTGTGAACATGATCCCATTTTTCACCGTGCTTCGTATCATAAGATAACATTAAATTTCTCTTATATCCATCTCCGTCAGATTCTTCCTCTCCAACTTCGGCATTAATCATAACTCCAGAATGCAAATTAGAAACATTACTAATAAGAGCAGTTCCTTCAACTACAATTTTACCATCAGAAGAAATTTCAAGATCTGGTCCTTCTTCCATAATATATTCAGCACATACTTTTTGACTTGACGCAACAAATCTTAGCGTTTTTCCAGACGCTTCTATGCCAATATTTCTAGTTATTACATCCTCATTCTTTGCTCCCAAAGCACAAGAAACTTTACTTAATGCTTTTTCAAATTCTTCTTTTTTCACTTTCACATTCATCAATATTTCTCCTTTTCATTTTATTTCACGGGATAAGTCTAAAAACATGTCATCCTGCAAACAATGATTTTCATCAATTTTTCCTCTTAAATCGCATGCCTTTTTCTTTATTCTACAAAGGCCATTATCGACAGCTTTCTTATCTAAAATATCATCACAACTAGTAAGTAATTTATCTCCCCTAAGTAAATGTACTACTTCCATGTAATTATACCCTTTGATGTAGTAAACCAAAATCCTATATTCCAATTCAGTAAGCTCTCTAGCCAAATGATGATAAAGAAATCTTCCCCTTTCCCTAATACTAACTTCTTTAAAATGATCTTTCGATGGGCTATCAGGAATCATATCTAACAATGTATATTCAGACCCGTCATCACCATCCGAGTAGCTAGCGTCCAATGACAATGCGCTATTAAGAGCAAAATTCTTTTTCTTTTTACACGCTTTCAATTCGGTAATAATATGTCTTCTAATACATAGCTTTGCGAACTTAATAAACGGACCCTTATTTTCATCGTAATCATTAATAGCTTTAAAACGAAGAGCAATAAGACATTCTTGCTTTATATCATCATCCGTAAATCCAGAAATAAAAAATTTTGAAGTTACAGACTTGATATATTTTTCCATTTTTGTATGAATAATATTAAAAGATAAGTCATCATCAACCTCTCTTACTTTATGTACTAATTCAATTAATTCAATATTTTGTTTTTTATAAAACTCGAACGTATCCTGCTTTTTTTGCATATATCATCCCTTATACTTAAATATTATTTTTTTGTCGAACTATCTTTTTTAGATTCTTCCTGATAATAAACAATAACAGATTCAATAAATGCCTTTTCAAGCAAATGTTTTGGCTGCAAATTATATACAGAAATAGACATTGCATCTTCAAAGACTTTCATTATCTTAATTAATCCTAAAATATTAGATCTACCAGCTTGGTCTTTAAGCTTCTCCATAGTCCCTCCAAAAGAATGAACAAGAGAATCTGTTTTACATGTTTTTAAAACAAGAAGATCTCTAAGATGTTGGCTAATTTCTTTTATCATGATATTGATATCTGCGCCAACTTCTTCAGACTTGTTAATTAATAATAAGCCATCTGTTGTTTTCATCTTAATGATTTTATCAACTATATCGAAAGCGAACATCGAATCTGGAACTCCAAAAATCTTATAGCATCCATCCGCATCTAATTTATCCTCACAAAAGTTCCTTAAAGATTCAACATTCCTTAAAGCATCTCTCATTGAACCGTTAGATATTTTTGACACTATTCTTAAAGCCTCGTCGTCATACTTCATTTCCTCTTTATCGCATATTTTCTTTATGTGAGTAAATATCTGTGCCGGTAAAAGCTTTTTAAAATCAAACCTTTGGCATCTAGAATGTATTGTAGGAAGAATTTTTCTAGGCTCTGTTGTACATAAAAATATATACATATTAGAAGGAGGTTCTTCTAATAATTTTAGCAAAGAATTGTTGGCTTCTTCAGTCAATTGATGGCACTCATCAAGGACTATTACCTTGTATCTCATTTCAGATGCTCCGTAACGAGAAAACTCCTTTAACGCTCTAATCTTATCAATACCTCGGTTAGTAGCAGCATCAATTTCCTGTATATCAATTGAAGTTCCATTTTGTATCTTTTTACAATACATACATTCTCCGCATGGATCTACAGTAACCCCATTCTCACAATTTAACATAGCCGTAACTAGTCTTGCGATTGTAGTTTTTCCAGAACCATATTGTCCAGTGAACAAAAAAACATTAGGTATTTGATCTCTCTTAAAAAAATTCCTTATAGATGTTACAATCGGTTCCTGGCCACATAAATCATCGAGTTTTCTTGGCCTATACTTAATAGGTAAAGTTTTATATTCCATTATAATTCCCCTTAAAACACCCAATTAATATCTTGCTCTAAAATATCTGGAAGTTTAGGATTCTCTTCGTAACCAATTCCAAAAGTAAGAAGGAAGCAACGGTGATTCATTTCATCAAAACGGATTAACTTTCCATTTCCATCGTCCGCGATTCTCTTAATTGCCTTGGCGACATTGATGACCTTCTTATTTGTATCCCAATTACACCAATCATCCGCATATGCAACCAACACATACTTAAACGGATTTATATAAGCAAAAACGCCGGAAGCTCCTGTTATAGAAACTTCAGGAGGTCTGGAATCAGGTCTCGGCTTATTGGTAATAAGAAATCCTCTAATATCACTTGGTTGAACAGCGTAGAATAAATCCTGATATTTCTCTACTAAAGATTTAACCATTTCATGCATTTCATTTTCTTCTTCATAAATCGGTGGTACTTGAGCCATTTTCAATCTCCTTTTTCTTTATTATACAATACAAAACTACTTTCATTTATAATGAAAATTCTTCAGATAATTTTAAACAGTTTAAAAAATTAATAAAATTAGAGTAACTTAAACAGATAGTGTTAACATAACAAGAATATGAATTTTTTATTAAATTTCCTATCTTGTTTGAATTTTCAGTATCTTTTACATTATCTGAATCATTTTCTTCTTCTTCATTATCGCCATCATCATTTTTTGGCGAAGTAAAAGAGAATTGGAATTCTGACAATTCTTCAAAGAATGGAAATATCGCTTCTGAAACAGAAATGCTTTCTTTTTCCAAGTTTAAATTGCCAGTCCTTTTAAGGTAACTATAATAACCAAAAACTTTACTTGGAAAATCATCATAGAAATAATCATTTAAAACCATTTCGGAAAATCTCTTCATTCCTGGCTTATTTAATGCAACACTTTTCAAACAAAAGTCAGTATATCCATAAAAGATAAATAAACCAAAAGAAAAAGAACTAACTAAAATATCCTTATTAATTCCATCTATAATAATATCACTAGCATCTACAAAATCTCTTATTTCGAGATAATCCTCATCTAATATAAATGCGCCTTCTCCATCATCTGAAAAAAACATATCAACGCAAAAATCTTGAAATTTAGATTTGAAATATTTTTCCGGATCATTTGAATTTATAACATATAATAATGTATTTATTTTTTTCTCAATTTTATTCATTGATAATATTTTTCACAAACTATTGAGCCGCTTAATTTAGCTTCTTTAATAAATCTTGAAGCGAACTTGCTTTCCATCCCTCTATAGGAACTTCTTTTGTCTGCATAAGTTAAGTAAAGAAGCTTCTTTGCCCTAGTTATTCCGACAAAGAATAATCTTCTCTCTTCCTCAATATCCTCTGGGTCTCCAGTATCAAGACTAAACTTATGTGGAATTAAACCATCTTCAACGCCGACAACAAATACAACAGGGTATTCTAACCCCTTAGAAGTATGCATTGTCATTAATTTAACCGAATTAGAACTGTCTATTTCATCGTTTGAAGTTTGAAGATTTATGAATTCTAGAAATTTTGCCACAGAAGTTTCCTTCGCCGAACTCCATTCTCCCAACATCTGCATAAATGATTCATAAATCTCAATAGCGCTGCTTTTTCCCCTAATAACGTCTCCAGACTGAGAAGAATCGCTTAGCTCTTCTATATATTCAAATAAGCCAGATTCATTAAATATTCTCTCCGCTATTTTTATTAAAGAAACATCTTCTGGTCTCTTCTCTAAAGCCACTTGAAATTTCTTCAATTCTTCTTTTCTTTTTTTACCAATTGATTGTATTCCCAAGTTATCTATATCTTTCAATGCATCCATTATATTTATCTTATTCTCAAAGCAATAATCTTCAATTCTATTAACCATCTCTGTAGCTATTGAACGACGAGGCTTGTTTATTATTTTATGAAATGCTAAAACATTATTTGGGTTTTCATAAAACGAAAGGTAATTTATACATGTTTTAACAACCGACAAATCAAAGAAACTTCTACCTCCAATAACTTTACAAGGTATCCTGGCCATTCTCAGACTTTGCTCAAAAGCTCTGCTCATGGCGTTTGTTCTATAAAGTATTGCTACATCCCCATAATCAAATTTCAGTCGCTCACATACGCCCTTAATCTCTTCAGCCACCCATTTGTCCTCAAGAAGTGAATGACCAAAAGTAATTAACTTAACGAAATCACCCTCTTCATTTACTGTCTCAAACTTCTCCGACACTCTGCCAGTATTGTTTTTAATAAGTGAGTTTGCGCAACTTACGATCTTCTTTGTTGAACGATAATTATACGACAATGGAAGAAGATCTACATTTTGTTCTGATAAATAACTTTTAACATGCTTCGGATCGGCCTGCCTAAATCTATATATAGATTGATCGCAATCTCCAATTAGAACCAAATTTTTATGCTTTTCTGCAAGCATTTTAACAATCTCATATTGACAATAGTTCAAATCTTGGCATTCGTCAACCATAATATATTTAAATCTATTAGAATATTTATTTAATACAGATTTCTTATTCTTTAAAAGCAAATAAAGAATATATAGTAAATCACCAAAATCCATACAATTACTTTGAATCAAATATTTCTTATAATAGTTAAATATTTTGACAGTAGTTTCGTCATAAAGTTCCAGAAATTCTTCATCAGTCAATAACATGTCTTTCTTTTTATTTATTGCAGAAAGAACATTTTTTAAATCTATTCCTTTTTTATTTCTTTTGTTTTTAACTGCATATCCGCAATCATCAGCACCCTTTTCAAGAATGCTAATTTGATCATCATAACCAATTATTGTAAATGAAGAAGTGTAATGAGGTATCTTTTCAACTTCTTCTCTTAAAATTTTTGCGCCCATACTATGGAATGTAGATATCCATAACTTTTTAACCTCTCTTGCTCCAATTCTTTCCTTAACTCTATTCTTCATTTCATTTGCGGCTTTATTTGTGAAAGTTATGCAAAGAAGTTGCTCAGGATATACCCCTTCCTTCAATAGGTCTACAGTTCTCTCTGTTAAAACCCTTGTCTTACCTGAGCCGGGGGCTGCGGTTACAAAGCCATATCCATCTCGGTATTTTACTGCTTTATTTTGTTGCGGATTAAGATTCATTATTTCTCCTAAAATTTTTCTATAAACTTTCTTAACTTACTTGCTGAAATTATCCCGACATGCCTGAATATCCTTGAACCGCTTGGAGATTGCTTAATAATCAGGAGTGAAGGAGGAGAGTCTATTTTATATTTAGCCATTAACTCTTGATCGGAATCGTAATTACTATCAATATCTATATATTTAACATCTTCTTTTTCAAAAGAATCATTAATTATTCTTTTTTGAGTTTCGCAATCCGGACATCCGTCAGAACCAAAAAAAACTATTTTAAACATCTCATTCTCCATCACTTTGTGAATTTGTTAATTCCAAATTCACTGGAAGACCCTTGTTTTTTCTCTCCACCCATGCATCATAATATTGTAACATTAAACTCTGCAATGTGTTTCTATCTGTTTCAAATTTTATCAATTGCTCGGCCTTTATAACTACTGTTTTTCTTTCGCCATTAACATCTAATGAAAGAAATATTTCAAGTTCATCTTTGTTAAATTTAACTTCAGATATCATTCCTTTAACTTGAGTATATTTATCTTCATCCATATTATTCTCCAGATTTATTTTTTAGTAATTCCATAACAGCACTAACAAATGCCTTCTTCTCTTGCTCTGAACAATTATACTTAATCTGCGTTAGCTTTTCAAGCATTTCTGTATTTTCTCTATAATAGAATAATAAGTAATGATCATGAAAAGTCATATAACTTGTACCATCATCGACATCCTTATCTGCAATTCCTAGCTTTCTATCTAAATCTGCGATCTTATTGAAAATTTCATCTAACTTCTTTGCTCCGATGAACTCTTCTGGCCTAACCCCTCCGCAACAATCCGACTGTTTTTCAAGACCCAATCGTATTCCTGGAAAATTCTTTTTTACAGCTTTAACATGTTTTGCATAAGCTTTTTTTGGAACAATACCAAATGACCTGCAATTATAATCCCTGCATGAATATGTCTTACATTTGTTGTCTTCGCCAAGAAATACACATGGTTTATTTATTGAATTATCTAAATAATTAGATAGACAAGCCGCATGTAAATTGATTTTCTGCTCTTCAGTGAAATCATCCAATAAATACAACATATTATAAAACTCTATGCTATAACAATGTGGATGTTGTATTTTGCAGCACTTTCCGCAACCTATACAACCAATAGTTTTTGGCATTTGTTCATATAAAGAATTTAATTCGACAGTTAAATCACCGATATCATTTTCCACGACAATCTCCTAAAAAATAGACGGGCTAATAAACAATTGTCAATTAGCCAGTCTTAATTCACTTTTAAATTAGAAACCAAGTTCGGACTCTTGCTCTTCTTCCCCTTCAATAGCTTCATAAATTTTAAGAATTAATGAGCTATCATTTTCAGGCTCTTCAAATTTAACTCCGCATAATTCTTCTTCACTTAATGCCCACATTCTAGAAACTGCATTAGGAACTTTCTTCTTATTTATAGTTGTTTTAGTGTTTACAACTTCATCGTATAAGTCATACTTCTTAAGAAGTTCAGAAAAAACTTCTTCATCAGTGACTACCCACTTTCCCTTTGTTTTTCTCTTAGATATTTTTCCTACACCAGGAAAATCTACTGAGTTTTGTTTTGGGAAGTACTTTGGCATTAGCTCCAATATGAAGCTTCTCAAATTATTCTCATTATTTTCAAGCTTAGAAATTTTAATATCTATTGGCTCAGAACGTCTCTTCTTTAATTTCTTTAAAAACTCAATTTCTGTTCTAGACTTACGAATAGAAATTATTAACTTTTCGATATCAGCTCCATCCTGTATAGAATCGGAAATTACATCTAAATCTAAATCGCCATAAATATCTATATCGCAATCGTACTCCACATCTTCATCAAATTCATGTGGCATAATTTTCCCCCTTATTATCTAGGTTCCACAACCATACGCATTCTAGTTCTTTCATTCCCGTCAATATAAGTAGTTTCAAAAGCCGGAATCATAACGATATCCATACCAAGTGGAGCTACGTGCCCTCTGGCTATTGTAAATGCTTTGACGGCTTGGTTTACGGCACCGGCCCCGATAGCTGTCATCTCAGCAAATCCGTTATCCTTAAGCGACATGGCTAAAGACCCAGCGGCGGCTCTTGCCTCGGTACTGCTGGATATTCTTATCTCATGTTCTTTACTACCGTTTTCTTCTTTTGTTGTCATCTTATTTCTCCTTTCTATTTTTACGATTAATCTACATCCCTATTATACAGTTGGAACATTAACATCTCCAAACAGTTCTTTTATTTTCCTTTTGTTACTTCTTAATTTTTTAATAGCCAAACAAATTTGAGATGGCGAATATGAAGAAACATGAAATACTTCCATATTATCATCTTTCTTTCTGCTAACAATATGGAATTTATTATGCTTCTTAAAGAAATCAACATCACCCATATTTTCTCTAACATATTTGTATATATCTGATTTTTTTCTCATGTCTTTGGAAAGTTCATAATCAATTTTAAAAACACAAGAATCCCCTAATTTTTCAGCAATTTCGCTATCTTTATAATCAAGAACTTTTAATCTAACAATTTCAGAAATGAACTCATCATCACCTAGTACGTCATTAATACGAGAAAATAATAAACTCATTTCTATTTCATCATTTTTGTATTCAGTTACTGCCCCGTATATGTCCTCATAAGTTAAAGAGTTATCGCCACTACCACATGTGATTGGTTCTTGCAAAGATCTTATAGAGCCATGTAAAGGATGCCCTGGAAATCTATCAATATATTCGGCGGCGCTTATATGTCTGGCGTATCTATGTTTTTTCACATGGGATATAGGAACATTGATTTCATTGCAAATAGGACATTCTTTATAACATCTTTGTCCATTTACTTTTACTGGAAAAACTTTAAAATCCTTACGAATTCTAGATTCGTCATACTCATGTCTAAGGTGAAATTCAGTTATTCTAGTAACCTTTTCACCGCATATTTCACAAGTTATTGATGGTTTATTAGAAGTATTTGCCGTTTTCTTTAAATTTGTGATCTTCCTTTTACTTAAAGCGCCAAAAAAATACTGGTTAAAATAAACTCCTGATTTTGCTTTTCTATAATCGTGTTCATAAACTTTACTTTTTTTGCCAGGATCAAAACCGGTTATGCAATCTCTTAACAAATCATAAAAGAAGTCATAAAACAACTCCGGTTCCTCAAACAAATTCCCCATTTTTTGATACCATCTATATTCATAATTCGAATAATATCCAGCTATTCTTCTAAATGACATATTTAGCTTTTCAAGTAAAACTTCTTTATCATCTTCTTCCGAACAATCTTCTAATTTATCAATAATAGACTGATAATAAACTACCTCAATATTCAATTCTTTATTATTGCTTAAAGTAGGATTTGACCAGCCTTCTTCTTTGTTTAATTCAGGATCTACATTTTGTTCTAAAAGAACCATATTCCTCTTAGTTATATTACTTTCTTTAGAGTAATCAATATCATTCACAAATAGCCTTTGTTCATCTGCTTCTTTTTGCTCACCAAAAAGATCATCTTCGATATCTTCTTCTATAATTCCGTGCATACCATATACATTTTTGCTATTTTCAACAATGTTTTCAACTATTTCGTTAAACACTGTAAACCTCCATTTTTTTTTATTACTACTTTATTTTTTTGGAAGACTTCTCCCAGCAAGTAGCGCAGAACTCACAAGCCCTACATTGAGTAGAATCTTTTTCGAATGGGCGTTTTGGTATTTTTTTATTATCCACTATTTCTCTTAACGCCTTTAATCTATTAAGAATCTTCTCTATTAAATTATCATTATAAACAACCTCAAATAATTTTATTTTTTGACTGTCCTTATTCTCATAAAGTAAAAACCCAGACTTCATTCCTAAAAGCCATAAATATATTTCTACCTGTATTATATGCTTGTCTAACGGTTCTTTAAGACGAGTAAATTGGTTGCTATGCATTGATTTATAATCAATAACACAAAATTCTCCACCCACCTTAATTATCCCGTCAACATGTCCGCTAACCATTTGCTCTACATTTTCTTTTTCAACTTCTACATATAGATATTCTTTGCACCCGCATTTATCACAGTTAACCGATGGTTTTAATATTCCGTATTTTTCTTCCTTTCCATATGTTTCTTTGCATAACGGATTTTTACATTCCCATACACCATATAATATGCCTATATTATCAAAATATTCAGTATATCTAATATGCATATGTTTCCCATTATCAAAAATCCTCTGCAAATCTGGTTTTATTGTATTTTTTCCTTCTATTCCATAATATTTGTAAGCTATCTTTCTAATACATTGATAAAATTCGGACGGATGAAAATATGAATAATCTCTTTCATTATTTTCTATTCTACATTGATGTTCGTGTTTTAATAATTCACGAATAGCCTCAACTTTAATACTCATCTTTTACCCTCTCCAAAATAATATTCCCTTTGGAATCCGCCTCTTTCTTTATAGGAATATTTATCTAATATTTTTTTAATTTCTTTTACACAGCTTTCTTTGCCATTAGTCCTTATATGCAAGTCAGGGTCAACTCCCTGCTTCAAAAACCATCTATACAAATAGATATTCATTCCTTTAAGCATATCAAAAGCCTTTTTAGATGCTCTTTGACCTGCTTTATTTTTATCGACATCAAAGGCGATCATTATTCTATTGCAATATCTTGACAATAAAGTCAATTGTTTCTCATCAAAAGACGAACCACAAACGCCAACAGCCATCTTAATTCCCCTTTGATGAAATGATACAACATCGAACTGACCTTCCACAACAATAGCTAGATTATTCTTATATATAGATTCTTTTGCCTTATCTAAACCAAAAAGGTAATTCTTTTTAGAAAACTTCTCATTCCACCAAACAGGCTTCTCGCCCTCAACCTTTCTAGCAGATACCGCCATTATATGCCCATATTGATCGGCATAAGGGACAATAATTCTATCATTAAATATAAGATCTTTAACAAAAGATGGACAATACCCAATGGACCACTCTTTTATCGAATCCCTATTTACTCCCCTATTTACAAGGTATTCCATCCCCCGCTTGCCATCCTCAGTTTCCATTAATTGCAAATGAGCATTGCTAACAAGCGAATCCCTTACGCTATCTGAAATAACAGAAAGATTCATTATTTATTAAAAGCCTCTATAGTAAACTTGCCAGACTTCATACTGTCAATAATTTCACCAATTTTAGGATTTTCCTCAATGACTACTGGCAAATCAATCTTTTTCTTTTTTATTTGAGTATTTAATTTTTCTAATAATTCTGGGATAGATTCATTAGCAACCACAATCTCTATAACTTCCATCAAAGTTTCGCCGGCAAATTTATTAAAATAATATGTTCCTTTCCTAATTGTTAGAACTCCGCTCTTACGAAGAAAGATGATGAACAATTCCAGGGGTGATGGAGAATAAGCCTCAAAATAAATAGGAATGATTGCCTCCTTATATGGCATCCCGAATCTATTCTTTTTAACTATTACCTTCGAATTAATTCCAATCTGTTCGTTTCCGGCACCCTCGCCCCTATCTACTTCAATCTTATCGCTTGTCTTCGCTATTCTCAATCTCATAGAAGCATAATGACCTAAAGACTTTCCACCTGGAGTGGTTTCTGGGCTTCCCCACATAACGCCTATTTTCTCTCTAACTTGATTAATAAATATAATAGTACAATTATTGACCGCAGAAATTGGGGTTAATTTACGCAATGCCGTTGACATAATAGCACCCATTCTACCAACCTGCGTTTCTCCCATTGTCTTATCAATTTCAATTTGAGGAACTAGAGACGCTAAAGAATCTATAATAACTAAATCACAAGCCTTTGCCTCAACTAATCTCTTTATTGATTCCAGTATATCTTCGGCGCTTTGAAGATGAGGTTGCATGAGAATTAAATTATCTATGTCAACTCCGTTCAATGTCATCCATGGTCCATTGAATTGATTTTCAGCATCAACCCACAATGCTTTAAGCTTCATTTTCTGAGCTTCCGCACACAGGTGCATAGAAACGACACCTTTTCCGCTAGCTTCTGGACCAAATAGCTCAACTATTATTCCTCTTGGAACTCCACCGACACCAGTAGCTTCATCCAATTCTTTATAAGATGTTGGAATGACATCTTTAATTTTAACATCAGAACCTTTACAAATAAAACTTTTACCAAAACACTGCTCAAGATTATCAAAAAGAAGCTCTTGTTTACTTTTTTTCTCTGCCATAATATTTAGGCACAAGGAACCACGGAGGCTTGCCACATGGAGGAATGTGCCTTTCTCCTTTCTGTTAAAATTGTTGTTCTCGCACTTAGTCTAACATGGTTCTTCTTTATCTGACCCTGACCGTTAATTATATTCCAAAATATATCACATATGGAAAAATATCCATCTGAACGTTTTTCCTTAATGAACCCAATTCCTTTTGGAGTCTTAATATAATCAATTTTTTTTAGCCCAAATAGTTTAACTGTCGGCATTCTCTTCTCTGAATAGGAATCCTCCTGTATATTGGAGTTATGCGTGTCCAAAGTACCGAAGCCGCTTTGGAATCCGGCTTCCTCTCGCAGAGATATTCCAGAGTTTAACGACATGAACACTTCCTTTACCACACAAAACTGTTTAATCCGTGTCCGAAGTGGAGAGTGCTGAGGTGAAACACTCACGTTCCTAATTTTCTGAATATCGTTTACTAACATATTTAATCTCCTTGTTAGTCTGCTGTTAACCTTGAAACTTAAAAACCTCTGGGTTTGCCCCGTGTTAGGTTACAATATCCCTCATATTAATTAAATCAATTGTTTATTCGGGCATAGAATAACTATGCCCGAATAAACAATTAGTAAGGTCAGTCAGATTCAGAACGAGTATTCTTCGCTATCAGAATCGTCTTGGGAGCTGTTTGACTTAGACCTATTAGAATCTTCAAAATCAGTGTCTTCGCCACTAACTTTAGAAGTCTTTTCTACCAAGTCATTTTCTACAATTATTTCATTGATCTTCTCTAACGAAGTAGGAGCAAATATCTTATCAAGTTCATGTAATCCGCCTGCATTTTTAATTGCGTCAGCTTCTGACTTAGTTAAAGGAGTTGGATTTAATGGCGTAACAGAATATTGTCTCTGTCTTGGATTCCCACCAGGATCAACAACTGTTATTAACAAGTCGATTCCCTTTTTGATATCTGCCGGATCAATGCCGGTTTCTACTGCATAATTTTTAATATGCTTATAAATAGCAGCGCCAAAACGCATAATTTTAAGCTTATTATCATCATCCCTATGAAGAATGCTCATAGCTCCCCTTTGCTGGGGATTAATATTCATTCTTATCAAAGGATCTTTATCATCTCCAGGACTTATAACTGCTATGTCCTTATCTGAACCAGTTATCTTTTTAGAAATGAATGTTTGAAGGAAGAAATACGGCTTGCCAATACATCTAACTTTAAATTTGCCTGGACCAAATTTAAGATATACATTTTCCCCGTCTCCTCTGCTATCAGAAGAACTTCTAACTTCGACATCCGACCAATCGACGTAACCTACCATACTCATGTTGGTATCCTTTATTTTGGGAAGATTTATTGTCTCTTCCATTTTGGGTTTATTGAAGTTTATTTTATTTCGCCTCCGCGAAAACTGGTTTTTCCGTCTTAATTATTATACACTTAAACTTATAAAAACAAAAAAAATTACATAATATCTTTCCATTTTTTTCTAATATCTGCATCACCATTCTCATCAGAATCATCTTTGTTGTCTAATACTGAATCATATTTGTCATTAGTAGAATCAATATACGGTTCTTGACCTCGTTGTATCTCTCTATTCCTTTCTTGGATAACCGTAATTTGACGAGAAAGAGCTTCGTGAGCGGTTGTTATATTCTCCATAATCTGATCCACATCCTTTAAGAATGCTTCAGATAAAGCCAATTCATATTCCATGTCGGCCATATGAATCTGGATATCACCGGCCCTCTTATCGGTTGACTTTTCCTTAGACTCTTTCATCAAACAATCTTCCAACAACTTTACGACCCTTTTACGAGGAACATAATTCTGTATGCATAATGACTTTATCCTAGTTATCCTGTTTCTAACAGATTGAATTTCCTGTATTTTTTCATTAAACTGATCAAGACTAATTATGCCTTCCATTTTAACTGCCACATGAAACTCAAGCATTTCTTCTCTAAGTTTTTTGTAATCTATTTTCGGAACATTTTTACTTAGAAAATTTGATGCTATCAGTTTTTGCCTATAAAATTCTCCGTACAATGGATCATTAATATATTTTTCACAATCAGAGTGTGGAGCTTCTCCGGTAGCCTTCAGCTTAAAAGTTGGGTTAAAAACATCTGGATACTTTTCTTCTACATTATTATCACTATTTGCACAAATATCATTCAACACATCATCGTCAGCGATATCGTAACCGTCATTATCTTTAACGGACCTAACATCTTCATATCCCTTTTTAAGCGACGAATCTCCGAATAAATCATCCAAAGTTATCTCATCGTCATCATTGCTATTGTCATCATTGCTATTGTCATCGTCATCATTGCTATTGTCATCGTCATCATTGCTGTTGTCATCGTCATCCGAACAAGAAACGTCTTCTGAATCTGACTCACTTTCATAATCCTCATTCTCATCCCCATCATCTTCGGGAGTATTTTCTACACTAACATTCAACTCTTCGCAACCAAAAAGGTCATCTAAAGTTATATTTTCCTGCTCTTCTTCAACTTCTACTTTTTTTATTTTATTAAGAGAAGTATCATTATTCAAAATAGAAGAAAGGTTAGATGAAGAAACATCTTTTTCTAATTCATCTAGAGAACTGTTTGCTTTTTTAGATCTGTTTTCGTATTCCATAACTCTTTCATCTTCAATATTATTATCATCAGAGTTAAAAAGAGCTTCTAATTCATCGCGTTCTATCGGCATAATTGTTTCCCCATATTATAAATCGAATTCGTCATCATCTTCATCTTCAGATTCGACAACATCATCAATGACTTCAAGTTTTTTATGTCCTGATTGTTTATAAGTTGAAGAACTCTTTCTTTTCAATCCATAAGCAATCAAGACTTCTTTCGCATCTTTCGCAACTTCTTTAGCCAGTTGTTTAGTTAATGCATCTAATTTCTTTTGTCTTTCTTCAGACGTGGACCATTCTATTGTTTCGCCAAATGTTGTCCCAACTCTAAGCGACTCAAAATTATCAACATTAATGAGGAACTCAATTTTTTTCTCAACAAATGATTCTCTTTTCCCTTTATCCATTTTAATCTCCTTTTATAAAAAATGTTCTAATTTGGCAAGGATATCAAGCATCTTGCTTTATCTTCAACGCTATTATACAAATCTTGTAACAAAATTTTATCTCTCTTTTAAAAATCAATCATTAATTTTATATTTAGCAAATTTAACAGTTATTGATACTTTCATTTTTATTGGCCATTCTCTCAGCTATGATTTTTCTATTTTCTGAAGATGATAAAACTTCTCTTAACCAATCCTGACAAATTTTACATTGCCAATGAGAATCTTCTATCCCATCTTCAACATGCTTATGGAAAACAGTATTTTTACAACTCTCCCAATGTGCTTTAATCATAATTTTCTCCTAATCTACACAAATTAGCTTATCGTCTTCGTCAACTAAATGAAGAACTATCCCACCTTGACATCCAGATAAATCCTGTTTTATTTTGAAATATTTTTCTACAATCTGCTGCCTTAATATCCACATCGGAATGTCTTTATTTTTTACCCTGAACAAAGTTGCTTTAAAACACTCAATCGACGGTACAGCCACATCGACTACAGATTCGTTTAAATTTTCCCATAGTATTTTTGCTTTAAATATGTCATTTTGCTTTTTCATAATTCACCCGAATGATACATTAGAAAGATCAAACATTGAAGATTTTTGAATATTTCTTCTTTTTCTATAATCAACATGTTTTCTTACTTTTAAAAACTCTTCAAGTCCTTCCTCATCTTGCAAATTAAAATCTGCAAATACTCCATTATGCATCAGCACTTCAACCACTTTTTTATTAATAACGGATTTATCTAATGTTCTATCTACAAAGTCTTCAAAATCTTTAAATTTGGCAAGCTCTTCTATCTCAGATGAGGCTTTCATTCCAACGCCCTTTAATGATGCTATTCCTATACGAAGTCCTTTTCCCTCAACGGTAAATAATGCTTTACTTTTATTTATATTACATGGAAACATTTGGATTCTCAATCTAATACAATCTTTCATATATCTCTCAACGGATTCTAATTTTCCATCTAAAGTTTCAGTATTTAAAACTGCCTTCATATAATAAAGAGGATAATGTGCTTTTAAATAAGCGGTTTGCATGGCTAGCACGCCATAAGCATAAGCGTGCGCACGGCAGAAGGCATAGCCACCCATGTCTTCAATTTTCTTAAAAAATCGTGAGGCCGTTTTAGAATCCATATTAGAGTGTTCCATAGCTCCAATAATAAACTTTTTCTTAAGGGCTATAAAAAGATCTCCCTGCTTCTTTCCAATTGCCTTTCTTAATTTATCAGCTTCTTTCCGTTTAAAACCGGCCAACTCCATAACTGCCAACTGACATTGCTCTTGGTAAATCAATTGCCCATACGTGCTGCTAAGAATAGGTTCTAGTTTAGGATGCTCGTATGTTACTCCTATTTTACCGTGTTTACAGTCGCAATATTTTAAATGAGCTTCTGCCGCCATTGCCCCAGGTCTATAAAGAGCATTAGAAGCAGCTACGTCATCAAATACATTTACTTTCATATTCTTCAGCAACTCTTTCATACCCCCTCCCTCAAGCTGAAATACGCTATCAGTAAGACCCTTAGCAATAAGATTTAATGCTTTAGGATCATTAAGAGGTATTGTATTTACATTAAAATCTATATCTAAATCATCCTTCAAATCTTTTTCAACCATATCGAAATAGCTAAGAGTTTTAAGGGCTAAAATATCAAATTTTATAAGCCCTAAATCCTCTAACTCCGCCATTTCAAATTGGGTAGCATAAGAACCGTCCTTGAGGCGATGCAATGGAGCTACTTCCTGTATCTTTACATCAGATACAACTAGCCCTGCTGCATGCCTTGATTGAGCGCATGCTAAACCCTCTATTACTCCTGCTATTTCAAAAACTTCTGGGTACTGTTTTTCTAACTTGCTTAATTCTGAATTTTCTTTAATAGCAGTTTCTAAAGTAATACCAGGGCCATTAGGTATTAATTCTGCAACGTAATTCTCAAATTCCAAGCTTTTAATCTTATCGTCAAATGGATCAAGTGCTTTAATTGATTTTCTTATTGCATTTTTAGCTTTAAATCTCTGGTATGTTCCTATGTTACTAGTATATTCTCTTCCATATCTTTCAATTAAATAGCTATAAGTCTCGTCGCGATGGAAGAAATCAAAATCTATATCAATATCAGGATGGGAAACACGAGCAAGTTCAAAATCCAGTTTCGGTTTAAATGGACCATCCGGTTTCTTAGTAGTTATTCCATAAAGATATGCTAAATAAGAATTAACTGAATTCTTATTTCCTTTATTTTTTGACTTAATCAATTCATAAAACTTTTCAAGCATCCCTGGACATCTAGACATTTCATACACTTCATCTAAAACTCTTTGTGTATCAATAGTTTTATCTAAGCTATATTTATCTTTTAAAGATTCAATTAACTTTTCAATAAATTTTTTGTCATTAAACATTTTTCACCTCAAAAAAAACAGTCTTCGTCAATATAATTGTTCTTATCAACTGTCAAAAATCTCCACCAATGAAGTTTATGCTCAATAGGGTCTATATTAATCACCTTCAAACAATATAGCAGTAATGATCCGCACGCAGAATTATGAACTGATAAGCCTTTTATATTATATGTATGTAAATCATCAACAGTTAAATCATGAACTTTACCGATATACCTTTTTGTCTTTATTGACTTGATTTTAGCCATTCTTCAATCCTTTTTTTTAAATTTATAAATCAATATCAAAAATTTCGTCATCTTCAGTTATTTCATCTGCCCTTACCCACATTAAATCACCGTATCGTTCAATATGAATTTTATGATCTTTAGTACATGAAATTTTTCTCCCATCATCGGTTTCTATTTCTATGATCTCTTCATCAATATCATAATCTAATGTATTTAAAACATTGTGATATTTTCCGTCGTATGATAGGACAGAATCATTACATGTTACATCTTCAATTCTTTTAGTACCATTCTTGCATATAACTAAATTATCTGGAGTAAAACACCCTCTCCCAATCCCGATCCTTCCTCCGATTTCTTGCGCATGATTAGCATAATCCCATACAATAAGAAAATATCTAGAGAAATTATAACCCTTTGTTTCATTGACCATGAAGACATCAAATAATTCTTCTTCTAATCTTTCCGCGTATTCCTTATTATCGTAAAGTCCCTTTTGCTTTAGGCCTTCAACTGCAAGATGCTTCAGATACTCCCAATCACTATCAAATCCTTTTGGAAGTTCAAAATCAGGTAGCCTCATTCCGCCAAACTTAAAAGAAATATTACATTTATCTGCAACTTCAACAGTATTTTTTAAAACGCACAAATTATCAGGATAATCTTTAAAAGCAATTTTCATTTCATCAAATGTTTTAAAATATCTTTGGTCCGTTCTTATTGCGGAAAACTTTCTACTATTAATTGTTTTTCTTTTATCAAGTGCCCTAAGAACTAAATGTGATTTATAATGTTTTTTCTCATAATATCTGACATCATTAGTAGCAACTATCTTAATTCCATGATTTTTTGAAATTTCAACGATACCAGAATTAACTAAATCTTGATCGGCCTGGTTATTCTCTTGAACCTCTAAATAAAAATCATCAGCGAACATATCTTTAAACATCAAAGCCATCTTACTGGCTTCTTCTTCGTTTCTTCTTCTTAGTCTTCTATGTACCGGTCCATTTAAATCAGTAGCAATCATTATCAAATCTTCTTTATATTTATCTAATATGCCATAATCTATTCTTGATTTCTTACTAACCTCGTTAAACCCAGTAGTATTAGATATATGAGATATTCTTTTAAGATTATCGAATCCTTTATTTGTTTTTGCCATAAGGATAATCGGAAAGTGATCATTTTCATCATGCTTTCCTAAATCTCCTTCAGTGACATATATTAAAGAGCCTAAAATAGGTTTAACAAAACCTAATTTATTTCCATCCTTATCCTCTTTCTTAATGCACTCCTTATAGAATTTAATAGAACCAGAAAGATTTGATGTATCAGTCAACGCCAATGCGGAGAACCCCCTTGAAAGAGCCTCTGGTTTTACCACGCTCAACGAACAGCAGGAATCCATTAAAGAATATTCAGAATGAAACCTCAAATGTACGAATTCATTACTCATCCCAAGTAACCCTCCTTCTTCTAGAGATTATCTTTATAATCTCATCTATGCTCAATTTTGAACTTTTCTCTTTTCTCATAATCATTTCAAGTCTCCATGCTCTATAAATTTCATTTTCCATTAAAAGATCGTTTTCCATAATTCTAAACAATATGCTTCTATTAATAACATCTTTTATAGTAGCATTTTTTTCAGATGAGAATATGTTAGGATTATGATTAATTAGAGTAGTTATCTTACGATGTAATTCATTTGGTATTTCTATCATAACATAGTTTGCGTTATCGCAATGAGGAAGCTTTTTATCTAATAATATTGACTCTTCTCTTCGTACCCGTAGGAATTCCAATCTAGTTTCAATCATTTTCTTAAATATAACCTGAGACGCAATTTCAAATACATTAACTATATGAACCAATTCATTGTCTGGGTTATCCCCGCAGACATGACTTAATATGTTTACATAATCCAATATAGATTGAATAACTGAGTCATAAATAGTTTCACCAGATGAGCTTATAAAATCCTTTAAAACATCTCTAATTTTACTATTAAAAACAACTGTTTTCATTATTCTACGGATATTAAGTAGGGACTGTCTTTCTCTAACTTTAGCTTATCCTTTGTTAAATCCGATTCGATTCTTTCTAATTCTTTATTTGATATTATACCTACAAATCTAACGGACTGAAGATAAGGTAAGAAAGAATGTATGTATTCTATCATTTCTTTTCTCGTTGTCTTATTATAATAACTGTCATCTTCTGAGCAAGTAAACTCTCTTGGCAAATCTTCTTCGCCACATTTAACAAACTTTTTAAAAGAAGTATAGTAAATAACTTTCCATCCGCCAATATATGCAACTGAAATTTCAGAACTCAATCCTTCTATTATTTTTTTCGCGTCATTATTAAGTTCTTTCTTAGGATCAATAATCTCTTCAAACGAATTGAAAACAATTAAAAATCCATAAACTTCCTCATTGGTCATTATTGACGTATCTTTTTTACCTTGTGCCGTAAAGTTCCTAAAAGGAACTTCTGCAGCGGATTTATCATAAAATACAACCGCTCTTTCACCACCATGTTCATGTCCTGCCATTTTAAAACTCCTAAGTTAAATTCAAAAAGAAATCATTTTCCCAATTATATATATATTATTGTTCTCTATACTTTTTATAATGCAATTAGAGGCACCATAGTCTTCAAAATATTCGTTATTCGCTCCCTCATCCTCTTCCCCATCTTCATTTAAAATACTTAATATCTGTTCTGCAATAAATGAATTAAGATCTACATTAGTTGACGATATAAGAAGAATATCATTATATTTTTTTATGTCATATTCGCCAGGTATTGAATAGCTGTCATCCCATAATGATTTAAATTTTTCTACTGAAATCATTATGGTAAAATTATCTTCATTAAATATCGCTTTTATCATATTATCACCATTGTGCATTAAAGTTTCCCATAGAATTATCTACTTTCCGACTCTGCCCCTTATATTTGCTTCCATCTCTTTTATCGGTAACTTTGGTATTTTCATTTACCAATTTACTTCTTTCAGAAGCTGCCGCCGATTTTATTATGTCATTATACGCCCAAGGAGGTCTTCCTTTCAGAATAATCTGAGAACCTCCAGAAATAATCGGGCTAACTTTCATATTGCAAATAGGGCAAGTTCTGCCACTTCTACTTTCTAACATTTTATGAAATATTTCTATAACGCCATGTTCGACGCACCTATACTCATATCTCATCTTCTCCTCCTTCTTCAGATACAAAACCATCACATTTTGTAACAAAGAAAAATCTATCTCCTAAACTATACAATCTAGACGTGTGAACAACTCCCATTATAGACATCTTTTGATATATAATAGGATTAGTGCAACTTTTATTTTTGCAACGAGTACATAAAGGCTTTTGCATATTAATAATTCCCTTATTCAATCTATTTGCCGAAACCAATTGGCACTCATACTCCATTTTAGTCTTCCTCCAAATCAGAGAAAGCAAAGCTATATGGATCAATTTCATTTAATGCATCATGTAATGAAGTTAGTAAATTCACTGGAATATTTAACTTATTTTCTCCATAGTCAACAACGACAATGCTGTTAGATGAATCGACTTCATCTTTTTTGTATGTTACGTTAATTTCTTTTCCATCTATATTTAGTTCAAATTCATAAATAGAGAATTTTTTAAGGTTAATAGTCATTTTCTTTCTCCTAAAATTTTCTGTTTTCTTCTTTTTCTTTTCGCTTATCTAAATCATATCCATGATTAGCGAATTCTCTTAGATTTAATATATTATACTTATTGGCAGTTGGTTTTCTATATTCCTTCATATTATTCTCATACTCAAGAAAATTCTCGTCATCACCATAAAAATCTTCATCAGTATATTCGTCTTCATCATATTCGGCATTATCTTCATCAATTATTGAAAAGAATTTGTCCCAATATTCTCTACCAAACTCAACAAGCTCCTCACTTAAAACAAAATCCCATCCATGATCAATTATAAAATCTCGCAAAAATATCGCGTCAGTAGGGACTATCTCATCCATGAATCCAGATTGAAACTCTTTTAGAATAGCCTCTCCATTCTTCCAAAACTGTATAACTCCATAGCTCTCTTCTAAATCACTCGATATACCTAATTCACTCTCAATCATCCATTCGTTTACTGACATGTCGTTATTAATTAACTCTACTACAACAGAACGAAAACAGGAGGCTTCATTTATCGTTTGATCTTTAAAGAATATTTCTAATTCATCCATATTAACTCCCCGAAAACATATCTGCTAATCTGGCGTTAGCCATTTCTATATACTTTTTACTTATCTCATATCCAATATATTCCCTTCTTAAGTCCTTAGCGACATAGCCAGTAGTTCCACTTCCAAAAAACGGGTCTAGAACAACGTCTCCTATAAATGAATAATATTTAATAACATTATTTGGCAATAAATATGGAAAAGGAGCAGGATGTTTACTGCCAGTTTGTGGCGAAATGTCCCATACATTAGAAGTTTCATATTTTCCAAGGACTTTACTTGATTCAATTACCTCGTCATCTACATCCTTAAAAAAGTCGGCAGTCCTCTCGCCATCTTCTTTCTTTCTATATACCAATATGTATTCCGTTACTTGATTTGGTCGGTATGAGAGAGGCTTTCTAGTTTGAAAAAAATTGGCCTGTCTATTAATGCAGGAACTCTCAGGTTTTTTCCAAATGATATCGTCAACAAACTCATATCCCAAATCTACCATAACTTTATTAGTGTCAAATGCAACTGGTAGCCTAATATTGTCAACCCTATATTTTGAAGTCATAACTATGATATTAGAAGTATTAATCACACAAAATCTACCTCTTTTAAGAACTCTTTTGCACTCGCCAAAAACATCTTTCAAAAAATCTAAATATCCCTGATAAGCATCTGGTTTAAAACTGTATTCCAAACTTTGATCGTAATCTTTTGCGCTAAAATATGGAGGAGAAGTCATAACCAACCCAACTGATTCATCATCAACTTCTTCCATTATTTTGCAAGATTTATTGTGTATGCAATTAGTTTTCATTTTTTACTCCTTAATTTCTTCATTTGTTCAACCAAAAAATCTCCAAAACATATCTCAATGTAAAACGAATATATTTTTTCTTCATTTCCATCTAATATCAAGTTGTCAATCATCTTATAAAATGAATCTATCTTTTTAAATTCTGAATTAGAAATATCTTCTGTAAATTCACTTTTAACAACCGATAAATATTCGAAGCAATGTATACTTATAGCTATATTCATTTCTAAAATAGAAGTTTTTTTATCATCTTCATCAAATTCTTCCAATAAGCTAGATATATCAAAGTCAAAATCTATCCCTTCACCAAGTATCTTAATCGCTTCTCCTACGCTTACGCGCTCATACTCAGAATAAAAATCAATTATTGACCCACTCTTTTTACACCCAAAACAATGAAATAATTCTATGTCTCCATGCTTTTCTATGCTCAAAGAAGGATCGCCATCTCCATGAAATGGGCAAATAATAAAATATCTTGTACCACGGTCATGCAATTCAATACCTTTTGCCCTAACATAATCCACAATACTATATTTTTTCTTTATTTCATCACAAAGAATTCCTACTTCTGTCTTACTATAACTCACATCAGATCTCCTAAATCACCTTCATAAGAATCATCTCCTCCATCGCTACTATCACAATATTCTTCAATGTCGGAAGTATCTGCTTCTTCACTAAGAAGCTCAGCATATTCTTCTCTGGAGTTGGATTTATCATTTTCTTCATCCTCATTGTATGAATTAGCTAAATCTATTATTTCCTTGAACTGCTGATCGTCATATATCTGGTCATGATCGTAAGACGTTGTATCTCCGTAAATTCTTGAACAAGCTGCGTCAAAATAAAGAGAGCATTCATACGATTTTTTTCCGTATCTGTTTTTCGCAGTATATAGTTTTATGTATCTGTCATCTTTCGGGTCAATCCACAGGGCATAAATCCTATCTGCATCAGCAGAAATCTGGTTGCTACCCTGAGCGTCGTCGGCCCCAAAATCTCTTTTATCATCTTTGCTCTTACGAATTCTGCTAATTGCATCTCTCTTCATTTGTACAGCAGATATAACTGATATTCCATACATTTTCCCCAACCCTCTAAGGAACTTGCAAATATAACCCATCTTTATCCAATGGTCATCTTTACTTGATTCTGGTGCATATAACAATTCTAAATAATCAACAACCAATATATCGATAATCATTCCGCTACTTAACAAAGCCTTTATATTGGCCTCTAAAACCCTAGTGCTGACAAGTCCGGCACTTGATATCTCTAAGAACTTAAACTTTGCTAATTTAGAAAGTTTTCTTCTTTCATCAAAAACTTGAATAAGACTGTTTTTATTTACTTCTGTCAAATTTGCTTCTTCCATATTGTTAAAAGAAACAGCTGCGTTATTACACACATGTTTCATTCCAATCTTTAAAGAATCCATTTCCAAAGAAGCATACAATACATTCTTATGAGAATTTCTCCAAATAGCATCTGCTACAGCAAGCATTACAGTTGTTTTTCCACCACCTGGAGGTGCCATAAAAAGAGTTAACTCGCCTTGCCCAAGTGGAGAAGAAAATGCATCATCAATTTCTCTTATACCAGATTTTATTCCAATATATTTTTCTGGATTCTCTACTCTATCGATATGGTATCTTTGAATATTTGTTTCAAGCTCTTCGCCAGCATCAACTATACGAACAAGAGAATTAGATTCTAATAATGATTGTCCTTTGCCCAACGCTTCTTGTAATTTCTCAAGAGCCTTTATATTAGCTGCTTCACCGCCATCTTTACTAACTGATAAAGCATCTTCAAAACTTGATTTAAGTATATCTCCAGCCAAATAGTTTTTTAATTGCGAACAATAATAAGGAATTTCTTTCTCTGAAGTTTTTATTTCATTAATATGAATAAGATTAGCATGCAAGTTAGCCTTCGCTTGTGCGCTGAAAGAAAGTCTACTAACTTTGTCCATTAAAACATCTGGAGTAAGACATCCTCCATATTTTTTAAAATATTCTCTTGATAGTCTGAATAAGTCTTTTAATGTTCCTGGAGAAAAATATATCTCAGACACACAATTTTCTTCAATAAACTGATGACTTTTTTCGTCCTGAAGTGAAGAAATTATATATCTCTCAATATCTTCTCTATTTTTTATTTCGCTCATTATGTGTCTTTCCTTATAAGTTCAATTTCAAGAATTCCATCATTTTCCACATCACTAGTAAAAATTGAAGAGAAAAAAGCAGTTCCGAGAGTCGATACAGATACATTTATGTCACTATTCATTGTGATTATAGTAGCCCTTTCAGGGTGATTCGCTCTATATGAAAATATTTCATCTAAAAGGCTATATCCAAGCCTTTCCGATCTTTGCAGTTTTAAATCCCCCCTGTTATCAACATCTTCAATAATAAGAAATTCTTCTTGCCTAATAAGGTCATAGAAACTTCTTCTCTCATTAAAGGCGTTAGAGTTCGATATAAATAATCTAGATAATGTTACTAATTCAGAAAATTGTATTATTGATACATCATATTCTCTATTCATTAAGGACTTATAAATTATAGAAGCGACACTGCTCTTTCCAGTATTTCTCCCACCTTTAATAATAACATTTCTGAAAGGGCTGTCTGAATTAACAACATCAGTAATATATTTAGAAATAGACCTTTTTGTTTCTAAAGACAAATCCGACGAATTCTGTAAAGTCCATTTATGATATTTGGGATTAACACCATGAAATGGATCATTCATTTTAACAAAAAGTTTAACCATCCTAGAACACTTACATAACTCAACAGAGCCTGTTTCTTCATTCTTTTTAGAATACCCAGCCCCTCCACATATTTTGCAATTTTCTACAATAATCTTTCGCCAAAATTCGGGGTCAGTTTTTACTCCATTATTTTTCATACTGAAAGCGTCTCCTTATCCGTAAAAAATGAATAACTATTTCTGCTTTTATTTTTCGTAATCTGGAAACCAGACCTGTCAAAGCTTTTACCTAATTTCTTAAAAACGTCTTCATAAATAATAAACCAGTTTAAAAAACTCATCGAAGAATGATACGGAGAACCGACACATGTTTTTTCTACAATCGATTTCAACGACTTCTTTTGCCTATCATGAGATAAGTTCATTCCATTTAAAAAATCACCAATTTCTTTTGCAGCTTCAACTTTACTTTTATTTTCAAAATCAATAAGATAATTTCCAGTAAGAACAATTCCACATTCAATAAGCAAAGACGAAACACCGCCTAGCTTATAGTACTCCCTCATATCAGCAAGAGTAATAAAGTGAACAGATTTAACCACTTCTTCTTTTTTAGTAACAACTCTACGATAATTGGATAACTTTTTTTCAACCGATAAAACGCTTTTCAGATCTTTATGGATACCATGCTCCTCTAAGAAAACATTCATATATTCTTTTCTAGATAAATGACCTATAGAAAATTGTTTTACTCCGTCTATAGGTTTCAACTCATTATTTACAATATTTCTAAATAACCCTTCTATGCACCATTGCAAATATGCCTTTAACATTAACTTACAAAAATTACCACCACTATTAGAATTTAAATAATCAACTATATTAACAAATGTTTGATTTCTTCTAAATGAACTATTAAGAATTAAATAAACATCTGAAATGTCGAAATTCCAAACGTCTTTTGCACAATGTTTAATAAAATCATAAATGAAAAATGAAAAATCATCGTAATTCCATTCGCCGACATCTACCCCACAGTATTTTTTATTAAACTCTACAGCTTCTTTTTCTTTAGATGAATTTTTCCAATTACCAAATCCATTACCATTCTTTTTATATTCGCTCATAATACCATCTACTTTCTCTTTGTCATTCATTTCATAAATAATCAGTGAATATAAATACCCCTTGTTGTCAGTTACATCAAGTTCTTTAAATATTATACTCCTGTCAGATAAATAACGAATTGCATCAACTATAGATTGTCTACTATAATTTGTCCAAAAAATAAAATCGTTAATTGTAATTCTGACTTTTTGCTTTTCTTCTATGATCATTCTGGTCGCTATATGTTGCGCCATAGCGTTATTAGCGCCAGATAATCTCCATCCAATTAAAGTGGAATTTATTGATTGTATATTATTCTTATCATTCAAATTCATTTCTTAACCACAAATATATACTCAGTGCCAGTTTTGTTAGCCTTATCATCCCTATATTTATAAACATAATTGTCTATATTAAAAACCTTAACATTCTTTCTGAATTTCTTCAATATCTTAACAATGTGATCTTTGTTTTGCCATGAAGAGTCATTATAGCTAATAACCCAAATTGGAAACCTATCAATAAGACCCATTAATTTTACAAAATTCTCCTCATAAACATTTTGATTGCTAAACCTTTTTCCATATTTTTGTATATGTTCTAACTCATCGATTTTTTCTCCATATACATATTCTTCTAAAAACTGATAAAGATAAGCATAATCGCTACTTGATCCGCCATAAGGTGGATCTACATAAATCATATCAGTAATAAAATCAGTATTCTCAAGTAATTCTATTATATCGCAATTTAAAGCTAAACATGGCTTATTATCACTTTCAGAAATATAACAATCATATAGTACTGATTTCGTATAGTCGCTTATCATTTTCTTCGCAAAATCAATATTATACCTACCTCCAACAAGATAATTGGAAAGTATATTATTTTCCAGCCCCCCAAGAATGAATGACTTTTCAATCATTGCCTCATCTTTATCGTTCTGAAAAATTGCAGATGAAAATCTCTGGTTATATTTTGAAAACCATTGACGAAAATCTAAATTCATATCGTCGTCATAATATAGACCAATTCTTCGATCATGTTTTTCAGTTCCCTTTCCGTATTTCTCCATTTGCTTAATTCTATGTTTAAGCATATCGGTTCCCCTATCAATCATTCCAAATGGAGTCTTAACTATCGTTGTTTTTGTATTAACAAAACCTATACTTGATTTATATGAATTATCCAATAAAGATAAATTTATTCTAAATCTATCTAAGTCAATACACTCTTTTTCTGTAAAACGAATATCCTTATAATTTCTATAAACAAATCCTTTCTTTTCATCTCTTTCAGGTATATTATTAATAACAAATATCATTTCATCATATGACAAAACATATCCTGGATTTTCGATTAAAGCAAGAGCATTAATATATGATGAAGTTAGAAAATCATTACTTATAACTTTCTTACCTATCTCTTTCATAAATAGAGAAAATACAGCGCTGCCAGAAAACGCATCAAAAACAGAATTAAACTCTATCCCCTCAGAATCAAGTATATACCAAATGTCTTTTAATATCTTTTTTTTATTTCCAGTATAACCGCCAAAAGGTATCTTAGATATTTTTTCTACAGATGGAGTTATATCAAATTTGCCAAACATATCAATTGACATAATTTAATTCCTAAAACTTTTAATTCTCAGAATAAATACATCTCCATTTACATATCTTGAAAATCCGTCTAACATATCACTGTATTTTTCCCAATCTCCACCGGCCAAGTTACATCCTATACCGTATGGGAAAGCTATGCTTTTTAAGCCAGATATTTTTAAAATAGATATTAGACATTCTCGGAAATATTTAAGTCTTTTTTCCGAGCAATCGATTCCATCAGTAAATTTCGGCTTCCCAGGGAATATTTGAGCCAACATATTAATAACATATCTCTCACCTTCACCATTCCCTCTAATCACAATTGAAGGGGCCTTATCTCTGCTTTTCCTCCAATTGCTACAGAATTCTCTTGTTTTATAAATATCAGAATATGGAAATTTATCAAATATGGCCTTAGCAGTACCAGCACCGTAAGTAGTAAGGCAGTTGCACTGATGGGCTATATATTGCGCGTCAGAATCAATTATGTTCCCGGATATTATTTTCACACTCATTCCATTCTCCAATCTTAAGTTCTTTTATTTCAAATTCATCTTCAGTTTTGTATATCTTTTTTCTGGCTCTAGCATGAGCGCTTAAATATTTCGCAGTATCCATAAAATCGTAAATAGTAGCACAATCCTTTCCTTCAAACGGACGCAGTACTCTGCCTATTCTCTGGAGTGCTCTAGTAGAGCTTTTTCCTGACGATGCCATTATTAGACAATTTAATCTTTTTATATCAATCCCCTCATCGAACACAGTAGAAGCAATTACTATTTTCTGCTTATTCTCTCTTATCTCATCTAGAGCTATCTTTCTTTTTTTAGCAGACATTTGACCGGATATGAATACCGAACCATCGATCATTGATTCAAGCATTTTGCCATGTACAATTTGCTTAACAAGAACGAGGACTGTATTCCCTTTTAATTCATGAATTTTTGCCAACTCAGATATAGCATTATTTCTGGTTACATTATTAACTATAAAATTCTTATATATTGTTTGATAATTAGAGTAAGTACCATCCGGTGTCTCAACCTTAATAAAATATATTGTTGGTTTAACCAAATACTTTTTTCGTATTAAATATGATGCAGAAATATCTACAATAGATTTTCCAAAATGAGAATCTATAAATAAGTCTGCTCCGTCATCTCTCCAAGGGCTGGCAGACATTCCGAATCTGTATCTTGCCCTACTGGCCTTAGTCATAATATCTCTAACAGTATCGCATGCAGCATGTTGAACTTCATCAAAAATAATGCATTTTGAATCCGTAATTAGTTTTCTAATTTCTTCTTTTTTCTGTACGATTGAACTATCCCCATCATTTGATGTATTATCTTCGTCATCAGCTTTTTTATATTTCATATCAAAAGCAGTGCATAAACTCTGGACAGTACAAACATTTATATCTTTAATATCGCAAATGCCAGCCCCTATTTGCCCAACATCAATTGGTTCTCCATTTAATCTAAGAAACTTTTTAAACTCATCTTTAGCTTGTAAAACCAAGTCTCCAGACATGGCTAAGAAAAGAGTTCCTTTAAGCCCTAATCTTTGTATTATTGAAGCGGCCATCACTGTATTATGATTGATAAAACCATTTGCAACAAAACTATGTGTATCCGGAACAACGAGATCATAATTAAATGATTTTTTGTTTTCTATTTTTTTAATAACAGAGTACGATAAAACATCATCACTTAGATCAATATCATCATTCTCATACTTGCTCATTATTTTAAATAATTTTTCATACTTAATCCCATTAGGATCAAGCCCAATCTCTTGCATAAACTTTCTAATATATTCGGAATATATCGTTATAATATATGAACTACTTCTTTTAGTTTTTTCCATTGTTTTACTGGAAATTATCCCAAAATTAAGTAAAACAGTATGGATATCATCTGCCAACTGTTCACTAGATAGTCTAACACAAATTTTTGGACAATCTTCAATCCATCCATCAATCTCATAAATTCCCCTAATAAATTTAGATACAATATCTTTATTAGATTCCCTTATAGAAAGCGGAATTTTCTTGTTTATAGAAAATGAATAATCAAATCCCAAATCGCACATCCATTGTCTAAATTCTTTATCGCAAATATAAATTTTTTCACAATCTTTATAAAGCAAGTTTCTTTCATAACAATACTTTTCAAAAAAGTCAATTATATGTTTGTCCTCATTGAATATCCGTATATGATTTTTATATGAAAATTCTCCACCAGCAATTAGCAAACCAAATAGATACGCATCTCCAGAAAGTTCATTTGATTTTCCCCAAATCTGTTGACCCTTTGATATTAATGCCAGGTCACCAATTTCTAGATCGCACAATTTCTTCCATTCCATCAGATTATTTTCTCTATTCAAAACTTTAATCTTATGGTTTTTAGTTCCACAAATGCTGTACCCAAACTGCGTTTCAATATTTAATGAATCAGAACAACCATCATAATATACTGATTTAGCGCAATCAATTCCGGATGGGCTAATAGGAGTACTGATATTTTTATCTATAATTGCATACTCTCCACTACTCAAATCAGAAGATATTTCATTCATCCTATATATGCCGTCTTCAGTTAGACATAATGACATTTCTGAAATACATTTTCCAGAACCTGTTGCAGCTTTAATTATTCCTCGATGTCTTTTTATTGACTTATCTACTGCATCTTCTTGATAATCTCTAATAATCAAAGAATCAGCAAGCTCGATAGGAAGCTCTCTATCAAAATTCTCTCTCGAATCAGATATGGCATATTCAATTCCATTTTCATCAAAAACTTCTCTAGCTTTAGAAAGCAAGCCAGTTGAAAATCTTAAACAATTTTTTAGTTTCCTGATTAGATAAATGCGTCCATCCCACATTCTCTTACCAGTATCCCGATCAATTGTGTTATATTTTTCACTGAATTCGCAATTCTGTACACGAAAAGAAAGTTCCTCCCTTAATTTAAGAAAAACAGAAGAAGGAACTTCGCCGTACACATAGCTATCGCAATTATGTATGTCAATTCTAATTTTAGCCATCAACATCACTTATATTAATAACATTAATTTCACACTTAAAAATTTTATTTTTTCCGCAAACTGGACATTTAGACGGCATAATATTTAGCCCCCTAATCAGCCTATCACATGATTCACATAAAAAAAGATGACACTCATTATTTTTTATATTCTCGATATGACTTTTTGGAGTTTTACCCGTTTTCTTTATCATTTTTACCACCCTCTATTACCATTGCTCTTATTTGCGTTTTTACTTTATCACTTATCTTTTGTAAGTTTCTAAAAGCGGCCACATCAGAGCCATTATAAATCAAATTCTTTAATCCCTCCATGTCGGTAAGAATTTCAAGCAAGAAACTAAGATCCACATCATTTTCAAGTTGTTCTTTATTAATCTCCATAACTCCTAACCTTTCTGCAATCATTTAACATATTTTCAAGAATAGCATCTCCTTCAGATCTATTAAAATTCTTTCTATGCTTATTTAAATAAGAATCAAAAGAAGGAAGATCTCCATCGTCGTCTTCAATATAATCTAATGGATTACTTCTTTTCTTATTCCTCAAAAATCTTTCTAACATAGATTTATAAAACTCTTCAGTAGATTGCTGAGAACGTTTCTTTATCTTAGATGCAACTTTCTCATTATACTCCTCTTCATCAAGAAATCCAAGATGGAATAATTTGACTTCATCTTTCATCAAATATTCGATACTACCACAAACTAAATTTAAACACTTATACGTTATGCCATCTGGATTTGAATCGATTTGATTTTCAGGCTCCAGCATGACCGACTTTACTTCAAAAATACATTGACATTTATTGTCTACAACAATATCACCCTTTTGTATTTCTCCATCAAGTTTAAATTCTGTCCCATGCTTTATGTTACAAAAGTTGGCCATCGTCTTTATTGTCAAAAAGAATAAGCTATTCTGGACATCAGAGAGTAGCCTTAGAGCCTCATCGTCCTCAAGTTCGCTACTATCTTCCAACATGCTCTCTGTAATGACTCCAGTAAGGCCTATTACCTTAGTAAAAATATTGAAAACATTATATTGATGAATATGAGGATTTTCTTCGCATACCAAACCAATCATTGATTCGATTGCAAATCTATTTTCTGGATTCCTAAGAACAGAAGATTGAAAATTTTCTAAAACTCTAGCTATATGCTTGTCTGAATTATCAGAAATCCTACTTGGGTCAATGAATTTCATATATTCTTCTGAAAATTGAACCCACTGCCCAATAAGGGAATCAAAAGAAGAAGAATTCCATAATATTAAAGGTTCATCATATTCGTCCATATTAACAAAATTAGAAACATATTCTCTATCTTCTTTATTTTTTGGGTCAAAATATTTAAATCCAAAAGAATTTGGAAATTTTCCCTTTAAAATCAAGATGTCTTTTGGATCAAAATCATATATCGGTGCCAATACTGTTTGAATATATATCCATATTGGCAAATTAGTAGCCATAACATTCTGATAAGGAAAAGAAAAACCGTCAAAAAGATACAGCGGTGAGTTTTCTAATTTTTTACCACCGTTATCTATATGCCCTATGTGCTCCAAATTATCTTGTATAAAATTCATCATATCAGAATAAATAGAACTTATATTAACATCGCCAGCAGATATGTCGTTAATAATGATGTATCTGCTATCTTCTATTACCGCATATTCGAAAGTTATAACAAAAGTAAGATCATCAACAGATTTTATTCTATCGCCGTCAGAATTGTAATCATTTCTATTTAAATATAACTTTCCATCCTTTTTCCCGACATACCAAAAAGTCCTATCTTTAAGATCGTTATTTCTTAGAAATGAAATAAGCGTTCTATCTATAAACTCTTTAACATCACTGAGATAAATTTCTTCAATTTTAGGAGAAAAATCAACAATACCATGAAGATTAAGAACATACTGATATATAATAGATTGACACATGAAGAACATACTGTTTGTTCTTCTTACAACTATGGCCGGCCCATGTATTTTAAATGGGGCATCATGAACTTCTCCCTTGCCAACAAATATCGAACGTCTGTCCAAAGAATCTACCACAAATACAGGAACGTTTATCGGGTCGAGATTCATGCTTCCAAATATAAGAGATATATATCCCCAAACCAGATTAAAATCTTTAATGGTTTTCTCTTCTAAAGAATATGGGTTATCTTCTCTGGGGAAAATATCCCCTTTCCAAGAATACTTTGACTTTAAAAACTCACTGGCCACATCCAATTGTCTAACTTCTTCCCTATTATCAGAAGATGAAATTGAACTCTCCCTCGAATCTTTAAACAGCTTTAATAGCTTTAATAGTTCTTTTTCATTTTTATTTGTTACAAAAAGCTTCCTGTCCTTATAGGAGTAAGCAAAAAGAACAATAGGATAACCGTCTCTATATCCCATTGATTCTCTAATTTCTTCTGATGCGTTATTCAAATGGTTGATTTTAATGTTTCCATCATTATCAACAAAAAAATATATTAAACAATTATTATTTTCCATGAATTTTATGTCCTATATAGAAGTTCTGCTACTATATTACAAAATATCTCGTATAAATCCTTTTATCAACTACCTCGCCACTAAAGATGACGAGGTAAGCCTATTGACTGAGGCTCTTGCGGCGATATTTATTGCCCCATTATCGTCTGCATATGTAGAAAAATTACAAGAAACACATGATCTAATCAAAACAAAGCTCAAATTCATGCATTGATTCTTCTGTCCACGTAGGTATAAACAGACACCCAATGCTATTCTGGTCAAAATCAGAACAAAACACTTCTTCCATAGTCATTTTTTCACAGCCATTGTTTTCAGAGTCAGAATCGGATAATTCCTCCATTTTACCAGACGATTCTGTCATATTAATTATTTCAAGACATAAATCCTCGATTTTTTTGTTTTCAGTTTCAAACACTAATCTTCCTTTAAATCCACATTCAACACAAGTAAATCTAAGCAAAAATTTTTCAGTATTAAAATCAATGCCTATTTCTCTGACAGAATCGTCACTAATTGAATTTCCGCACTTACATGTTTTTCCTTTAAAAATTGTAGGAACCTTCATAAAACCCTCCATATTTAAATTTACTAATCTTTAACGTCATAGATAATCTTGACTTTTCCAGGAGTGAACTCGGAGAAGTTACTATGTTTAGATACATACTCGTTACCATTAAGTAATACTTTATAATCCAATATCGTAATTGGTGAGATAAAACTTTCTCCCTTATATTGATTACACGTTAAGAAAGAATGGGTCCAGTTACTTGCACTAGGCTCATTATAATCATGGTCCATCTTACCCGAAAGTCCTACGCTATAGCATCCGAATCTGCATGAAGGATAATGGACATGCCCCATAACGCACTCTCCGAATACTCTTGAGGCCCTCTCTATTTTCCTTCCTCTACCACCAAACATCTTCATGTCGCCATGAATCAGTTTTAAATTTCCTATTTCAAGAACTTCTTTCAAATCGACGAAATTGTAACCCAATTCATCCAAGCCAGATAAAAATCTGTAATCTAGAATCTCAGATAATTGAGGAAACTTTTTAACAAAATCATCCAAAAATCTTTCATGATTTCCGAATAGAATATATTTCTCTTCGGCCCATTTTCCCATTCTATTTAAAATAAAATTAAGGGATTTCATTTCATCTAATAAATCAAAATCAATTACTGCTTCACCCCTATCAAGGGCATGGTGATTTAACGATGAACAATTATATGTATCTCCTAATGTGACAAACACATCTGGCTTATAATCTAAACAAACTTGCTCCTGTATATCAAGTGCGTCATCATCTTGATATGTTACGTGGATATCTCCATTAATAAATATCTTCTTGTCAGGAACTTTTATTCCATCGCTTCCAATTATCTTATCAAAATATGAAGTGTAAAATTCGTCACCAATTTTTTTAATTCTAATTGGGATACATGTCGTAGACTTTCCATCATATTCGACAATAATTCCACCATGTTGCCAGTATTTACACATATGACGCATTCTTCTATATTTCGAGAATCCGTCATGATAAGCCAATTTAATATTACACCCAGACTTGAAGTCTATCTGCTTTATGGTCTTAATTATATGCTGTTCACAAAGGCATCCTGGGGACATCACGATTGACCTATCATTAAACGAACATCTAACATCCATTTCATGTCTATGAGAAGAAGTTATTACTTTTGAATTAAATATCTCAGGATCAAGATTTCCTATAAAAGTTTTGACATAATCACTTATCATATCTTGATTGCATACGTGATATTCTCCTATTGAAACTTCTTCTCTAACAATATCAAGAGACCGATCAAATCTTTTTTCGTCAATAACTTCTTCAATTATTTTTGCTTCTTCTATCCTAGAGACAACTATTAAATTATCTAAATCAAAAACAGCATTCTTTATGTAATTATCATCATCAAGGAGATGGCCAATATGAATAATATTATCTATCTCTAATTCATCATTTATATTATTCAATAAATCAAACATTTTATCTTCAGTATGAAACCCATGAGAATCGCCAACTATAAGATATCTTCCTGGAGGCATTTCTCTAGCTTCTTGTCTATGAAATCCCATGCTTACCAATTCATTAATAGCTTTAGTTTTAATTTCCTCAAAATAGATTCCGTCAAACATATCATGAGCATTTGTTCTTTTGACAAACTCACTTTCTGTAATTTCTGATAAGTTACTTATATCATGCCTGCATATCTGTATTAAGGCATTTATTATATTTGTTGTTCTCTCATATAGATCTTTCTTTTTTAGTTCATTCTTTTCTTTTCTTCTAATCCATCGACATTCAGAGCACATTCTTCTCCTAACAGGCTCTCCATTTTTATCAAACCTATTTTTTCCATCTTTATCAAAAGAACTAATTGCTTTATGCTTCTTGCAAAATGGACAATATTTTATTTTTTTGCTCATAAGTTTTCCTTATTTAGATTTTGATAACAAAAATTGAAGGTGTCGGCTTCAATGGATTGTCAGTTTTTACTATGAAACTATATTCAAGCTGAGTCGGTTTCATTATACCGAACAACTCCCTTAAATAATTTACTCCATATATTTTTTGTTCTTTTCCGTCGAACTCGATATCCATTGACCCGTCACATTCAGGTAAAACAATGAAGTTAAAAAATATTATCCACTTTCTACTTGCTCTAAATAAATTATCAATTTGTTCTATTAAATTATCTCCTTCAAGATATTGGTTCTGAGCTATTATTAAATCGTAACTATCAGTATGAAGTTTCATTTTATTATATTTAATAGTCTTAAAAATTCCCCGCACATTTCTCGTCTTACCTATTTCTGAATATATCTTGTCTTCATCTACACCTACATAATCAATATCTTTTGGGCACATAATATCTATAGACTCTCTTATATAACCTCCTTGAGAATTTATATCTAAAACTCGATAAGAATCCTCTAAAATATTTGATAAAAAGAAAGATAAGATTCTAAAATTGGGTAGAACAATACCATCTTTCAATAATTCTATTCCGTCTAAATGCATATTTGTATTACTCCACTTATGTTTTTACAATAAATTTCTAAACTCATTATACGTCTAGATTTTATACAATCCGATTCTGCAAAGCCCTTCCATTAATAAAATTAATAGCAGCCTCAGTAGCGCCAACCTCCATATCGAATCTGCTCTTTCTAGTACAACTGCCTAAATGAGGAGTTAAATATGCGTTTGGCATTCCAACGAGTTTACCATTATACGGCTCCTGATCGTAGGTATCAATTGCAGCGCAAGAAAAAGGATTTAAACTAAGAAAATCAAACAAATCATTTTCATTTATTATTCCACCTCTTGACATGTTCAAAAATATAACATCATCTTTAACTATTGAAAATTCTTCTGTAGAAATATAATCGACATTGCTATCGTTATAAGGTATGTGAATTGTTATTATATCACAAGTAGATAATATCTGAGCCTTTGATGCATATTCACATCTTTGAAGATCCCTAGTTTTTGAATGTATTATGTCATTAACAAATACCCTTCTCGGCTTTAGCCCCTGCATCTTATCAACAATTAATTTTCCTATTCTTCCGCATCCTATTATTCCCACCTCACAATCGCGAATTTCTCTTCCAATAAATCTGCTCCAGTTTCCTTTTCTAATTTCAGCATCACACAATTGCGTTCTTCTTAACATATTAAACATTTGACATATAGTTAATTCTGCAACTGCATTTGACGGAGCATCCGGAGTATAAGCAACAGTTATACCCATATCTCTGCATTCTCTAATAGGGACAGAATCAAGACCGATTCCTACCCTTGATATCATTTTTAAATTTGGAACAAGCCCTATGATTTCAGCAGTATATTTCTCAGTGCCAGCTATTATTATATCTGGCAAAATGTTTTTAAGTCTATCTATCAATTCTTCATTTGAATACTTTCTTCCAACATCGTTATAATAAACCTCATAATTACCAAGCATTTCAACCGGCAAAGGATTGACGGACCCAAAAGGATGAGTTGTAACCATTATTTTCATATTAGCACCTACTAGTTAAACGTTATCATATCAACTACCTCGCCACTAAAGATGACGAGGTTTGTAACCAGAGATTGACCTGATGGTCAATCTCTGCTACATTAAGCCTATTGATTGAGGCTTTTGCGGCAATATTTATTGCCGCATTATCATCCGCATATGCAGAAAAATTACAACTCAAACACTTGAAATTGTTTCTAGTCTTTCTATTCTTTTTATCTATATAACCACATCTTGAACATTGTCTTGAAGTATTTCTTGGATTTACCAAGAAAACTTCAATTCCATTAAGTTCAGATTTATATTCAATAAATTGTCTT
>Ga0222628_1000111_pt1 | contig 39571 bp, 36 predicted proteins | sample AntAcemetageno95_FD_179860 | JGI IMG/M metagenome (GOLD analysis project Ga0222628, IMG submission 179860) | Saline water microbial communities from Ace Lake, Antarctica - #95 | ecosystem: Environmental > Aquatic > Non-marine Saline and Alkaline > Saline | place: Antarctica: Ace Lake | collected...
CTTCTCCTTTAAAAAAATAGCCATACAAGGACCAAATGAAAAAGCCCAAGAGGGCTTTGTTATTACTTACATATCAATAGTTGCAACTATTTATGATACGGCTCGTCGTTCTTTATACTAAATGAGCAAATATATCGTTCATTCTGATTCATTACAACCATCCCACTACACCAACTACACCTACTACACCTAAATTCAAGACAGTGTATATGTATTTTACTGCACATTCAAAATAATTACTGATATAAAGTAGTTCAAAATTAGAAAACCTGGATTTGCCAATATCTCCAGTTTTTTTGAGTAAATACAGGTTCCGAGTCGCGAAAAAGACCCCTTAAACAACATGTTTCTAGAGTGCATTTTGTACCCGTAACCGGGGCAAAAAACCGACATTTTTTTCCAAACAAAAACCCGAGATTATCGCAGTAGTAAAGGAAACTACTAAATCTCGGGGTTACGGGTAGATCTGGTGGAGAATACTGGGCTCGAACCAGTGACCCCTTGCTTGTAAGGCAAGTGCTCTCCCAACTGAGCTAATCCTCCAAAGTCATATATATATTAACATTTTGTAATTGTTTTGTCTATATGTCAATTATCTTTATTTTGATTATTTCTTTAGGTCTTAAAATATAGTATAATAAATATAGATAAATGAATGGAGGATTTATATAAATGAAATTTAATGAATATAAATATGTACGTCCAGATTTAGACCTTTTCAAGAAAGATATGGATGAACAACTTGCTTTAATCGCTACAAAACAAGAATTATCAGTTGAAATTAAGGCAATATATCAAATATTTGATATATTAGATGAAATTGATTCAATGGAACAACTAGTAGGAATAAGAAACAGTGTAGATACAAAAGATAAGTTCTATGAAACTGAACAAGACTATTTTGATGAAAACGGACCACATATCCAAGAATATAACCAAAAGTTTATTAATAAACTTTTAGATTCAAGTAATAGAAAAGGACTAGTTAAAGAGTTTGGAGAATACATCTTTGTTAAGTTTGAAGTTGCTAAAAAAACTTTTTGTCCTGAAATCATTCCACAGTTACAAGAAGAAAACAAATTAAGTACTAAATATGATAAATTACTCGCAGGAGCTGAAATTAAGTTTCAAGGCGGAACATACAATTTAAGTCAAATGAGACCTTTTACTCAAGATGTAAAAAGAGAAACTAGACATGAAGCACAATTAGTCGTTTCTTCTTGGTTTGAGGAAAACGAAGCAGAGATAGATAGAATATATGATGATATGGTAAGATTGCGTACATCTATCGCATCTAAACTAGGATATGATAACTTTGTACAACTAGGATATGATCGCCTTGGTAGAACAGATTATGGGGCAACAGAAGTAGAAGGATATAGAAACCAAATCTTTGAAACAGTAGTTCCTTATGTTGCAGAACTTGTAAAACGTAAAGGTAAACGTTTAAAGATCAAAGACTTAAAATCATATGACCTAGCTTTGTCTTTCTTATCTGGTAACCCTACACCTAAAGGAGACAGCAAACAACTAGTTAATCATGCAAAATCGATGTATGAAGAAATGAGTCCTGAAACAGGAGAGTTCATAAATTTCATGATTGATCATGATTTATTAGAACTCGATTCTAAACCAGGAAAAATGGGTGGAGGGTATTGTACATTTATACCTAAATACGAAAGTCCATACATATTTGCTAATTTCAATGGAACTAGTGGGGATGTAGATGTCTTAACTCATGAAGCAGGTCATGCATTCCAAGTATATTCTTCTCAAAAACTAATTCCTGATTATAGATGGCCAGGATATGAAGGTGCAGAAGTTCACTCAATGAGCATGGAATTTCTAGCTTGGAAATGGATTGATAAGTTCTTTGAAGAAGATACAGACAAATATAAATTCAATCACTTAACTGGAGCTCTTAGTTTCTTACCATATGGTGTAGCAGTTGATGAATTCCAACATGGAATTTATCAAAATCCTACTATGAGTAAAGAAGATCGTAAGACTTTATGGAGAAAAGTAGAAAAGAAATACCTTCCTTTCAAAAATTACGATGATGATGCATTCTTAGAAAAGGGAACATTCTGGTATCGCCAGGGACATATCTTCAGTTCTCCATTCTATTATATTGATTATACTTTGGCTCAAGTAGTAGCATTCCAATACTGGATCAAAGCTCAAGAAAATCATCCAAAAGCATTTGAACACTATCTAGCACTATGTAAATTAGGTGGATCAAAATCATTTGTTTTATTATTAGAAAGTGCTAACTTAAATAATCCATTTAAAGCAGGTACTGTTAAAGAAACAATGAAACCACTAATTGATTATTTGAACAAGATAGACGATACATTACTGTAAACAAAAAATACACTAGAAATAGTGTATTTTTATTACTTTCAATAACAATTAAATGCTTAGATACTGCATCCTTCATCATTACAAACATGCCCATTATCAGCTTCGCCAATTGTTTCTAAAGGATTTGTTTCAATCCATAACTGATTTAGTGCTTGCAAGAAATAATCTTCTTGTTGAGCTCCAGATACTGCATATTTTCTATCTAGAACAAAGAATGGCACGCCTTGTACTCCAACTTGTCTTCCTTCAAGAATTTCATTGTTAACTTGATCTGCAAATTGCTTTGATGATAATACCTTTTTAGCTTCAAGTTCATCTAATCCTACCTCTTTAGCTAAATCGACTAAAATAGCATGATCAGCAATATTTAAAGCATCTGTGAAATATGCTTTCATAAGTCTACTTGTTAAAGCTGGTTCTAATCCAAATGAATTTGCCCATTTAGCAAGTCTATGTGCATCAAATGTATTAGTTAATTGAATATTCACATAATCATATTTTAATCCTACTTGTTTTGCAGCATTCACAAACATTTCAAATTTTTGTTTTGCTTGTTCTACTGTTACTCTATGTCCCTTTGCAAAACTCTCAGCTACACCTTCTTTCATAACTTTTGGTGCATTAGGGTTCAATTGATATGCCTTGTGAATAACTTCTACTTGATCTTTGTGATCAAAATTATTTAAAGCATTTTCAAAACGTGTTTTACCAATGTAACAAAATGGACATCCGAAATCAGACCATAATTCTATTTTCATAATATAATACCTCCTTAAATTCAATACTATTATCGCTTCTTTTGAAAAATAAAGCAATTAATTTGCTTACGAACTATTGTTAGTTTAATTAAATAGGCAAACTAAAAAGTTTGCCTATAATTTATCTTGTTTAACTCGTTCAATTAATTCAATAACTTTAGCCTTAATTAAATCTCTAGTTTCTTCAAATCCTTTTTTGGAACACCCACTTGGATCATCTAATCCCCAATCTTCTCTATGAGTAGCTGGAACATAAGGACACTCTACTCCACATCCCATTGTGATTAAGATGTCTAATTTTCCAGGAATATCAGATAGTAATTTAGAGTAATGGTCTGACATATCAATTCCAGCGTCTTCCATCACCTCTATTGATAATGGTTTTGGTCCAGGATATTCTTCAGTCCCCGCAGAATAAACATCAAATATATCACTAGCAAAATGTTTGGCCCATCCTTCGGCCATCTGACTTCTACAACTATTATGAGTACAGACAAACGCAATAACCTTTTTCATAAAATCCTCCTATGAATACCATTTTTTTGTTCTATTAGCTACACTAACAAGTAATAGCATTACAGGAACTTCAACAAGTACACCAACTACTGTAGCTAATGTTACCCCCGAATCTAATCCAAATAACGCAATAGCTATTGCAACAGATAATTCAAAGAAGTTAGATGCGCCAATTAATGCTGCTGGCGCTCCAATATCATGAGATATTTTCCATTTTTTACTCCAGTAATAAGCTAAACTAAATATTAGAAGTGTTTGGATAATTAGAGGAACACTTATAAGCAATATATCAAAAGGATTATTAGTTATAACTTCACCTTGAAACATAAAGATTAAAATAAGAGTTAACAATAATCCGATTTCAGGGACATTATTAAATTTCTTAATGTATTCATTTAAAGATTTTTTTCTTTTATTTATAATATATTTTGAAATGGCTGATGCAACTATTGGGAATACTACAAACAGAATCACAGACAAGAACAAAGTGTTATATGGTATCTTAACATTGCTAATGCCAAGCAACAAAGCAACAATCGGAGTAAAAGCAACTAAAAGAATTAGGTCATTTAATGCTACTTGTAGTACAGTATATGAACTATTTCCTTTAACCAAATAACTCCATACAAATACCATGGCAGTACATGGTGCAGCACCAAGTAATACAGCTCCTATCAAATACTCTTTTGCAAGATCAGGCTCTATTAAATTCTTAAAAATAACTAAGAAGAATAAACTAGCAATTAAGTACATTGTGAAAGGTTTTATTAGCCAGTTTATTGAAGTAGTAACTACAATTCCTTTTGGTCTAGTAGTTATTTTTTTTAGAGATGAGAAATCAATCTTCAACATCATCGGATAAATCATTATCCAAATTAAAATTGCTATAACGATATTAATATGAAAGACTTCAAATTGATTGAAGAAACTTGTTACTTCTGGAAATATAGTTCCAAGTGTTACCCCTAAAACAATGCACAATAATACCCAAATAGTTAAGAATTTAGAAAACAAGTTCATATTGCTACCTCCGTCTTTCTTATATTTAGTTTAATAGTAATGGCTAACATAAACGATGTCAATTGATATTGTATAAATTTAAGCATAAAAAAAACGGAATAAACCGTTTTAATTTTATATGGCGGAGTAGGAGAGATTCGAACTCTCGCGCCGCGTAAACGACCTATACCCTTAGCAGGGGCACCTCTTCAGCCAACTTGAGTACTACTCCATAAAGTTAGCTCCTATATAATAATATATTTCGAGCTAACTGTCAATGTTATAAGTGATTATTTTTGTAGGTTTTCTTGTACCATAGTGAGTTGTAGTCTATGGCGTTTCAAATCTATATCTTTTACCCATACTTTAACAATGTCTCCAACGCTAACAACATCTAATGGATGTTTAACATACTGGTTACTTAATTGAGAAATATGAACAAGACCATCATCTTTTACTCCACAATCAACAAACACTCCAAAGTCTATTACATTTCTAACTGTTCCCATTAATTCCATACCAATTTTTAAGTCATCTAATTTTAAAACATCACTTCTTAAAAGTGGTGCTTCTACGTCATCACGGGGATCTCTAAGAGGAGCAACAAATGCTTCCAAAATATCTTCAACTGTATGAATACCAGCTTCCATTTTTTCAGCAAGTTCTGCTTTATTAACTCTTGCAATTTTTAATTTAAGAGTTGGGTCTCCTAGATCTGAAGCAGAGATTTCAAGTTCGTTAAGTAGTTTTTTAGCTAGTGGATAACTTTCAGGGTGAATTCCTGTTACATCTAATGGATTCTTCCCATTAAGTATTCTTAGGAATCCAACTGCTTGTTCATAAGCTTTTGCTCCCATTCTAGGTACTTTCTTAAGTTGCTTACGATCATTAAATTCTCCATTTTCTTCTCTATAAATAACAAGGTTCTTTGCAACTGTTTTATTTAACCCTGAAACATATTGTAATAACTGAACACTCGCAGTGTTCACGTTAACACCTATTTTATTTACTGCAGTTTCGACTACGAAGTCTAGTGAATCATTTAACTTGTTTTGTGCAACATCATGTTGATATTGTCCAACACCAATACTTTTTGAGTCTATTTTAACTAGTTCACTTAGTGGATCTTGAAGTCTTCTAGCAATACTAACTGCGCTTCTTTCTTCAACATGTAGTTCTGGGAATTCTTCTTTTGCAAGCTCACTAGCACTATATACAGAAGCACCAGCTTCATTTACGATAATATAGAATATTTCTTTTTCTACTTTCTTTATAACTTCAATGATAAACTGTTCAGTTTCTCTTGAAGCAGTCCCGTTACCTATTGCAATAATTTCAATATCAAATTTTTTGATAAGTCCAAGAACTTTTTTGAATGCATCTATGATTCTGTCTTTATGAATTTTTTCACCAATAAATTTTTGATGAGGGTAAATTACATCAATTGATGTCATTTTCCCCATTTTATCAACAACAGCGAGTTTGCAACCTGTACGGTATGCAGGATCTACTCCTAAAACCATTTTACCCTTCATAGGTGGTTGAAGTAATAGCGCTCTTAAGTTTTCACTAAAGATATGAATTGCGTTGTCTCCAGCTTTTTCTGATAATTCAGATCTAATTTCTCTTTCGATAGAAGGTTGAATTAGTCTCTTATAAGCATCTTTGATTGCTGCTTGTAAATTTGGTAAAACAATAGTTTCTTTGTCTTCAACTATTCCGTCTTCTAGATATTGATGAATTCTTTCAACATCTGTAGTGATTTTTACAGTAAGTATTTTCTCTTTCTCACCACGGTTAATGGCTAATACTCTGTATAATTTCACTTTTCTTAAAGGTTCATCATAGGCATAATACATTTCATATGTTTTCATTTCATCACTAGCATTTTTCTTAACTTTTGATTCTAATAATCCATTATTAAATGTATGTCTTCTAATCCATTTTCTAAAATCAGGAAAATCACTGATTTCTTCTGCAATAATATATTGAGCACCTTCAATAGCTTTTTCTACATTTTCTACTTCTTCCGTAATGAATTTCTTTGCTTCTTCTTCTAAACTTCCTTCTAAAGGGAATGTAAGTATAAAATCAGCAAGTGGTTTCAATCCTTGTTTAATAGCTACTGTTGCTTTCGTTTTTTTCTTTTCTTTGTAAGGACGGTAGATGTCTTCGACATCAACTAATTTTTCCGCTTTTAAAATATCTTCCTTAAGTTCTGGGGTTAACATCCCTTTTTCGTCGATTAAACGAATAACATCTTCTTTTCTTTTTAAAAGGTTTACTTTGTACTCATACTCTTTGTTGATGTCTCTGATTTGCTCTTCATCTAATGCTCCTGTTTGTTCTTTACGATAACGAGCAATAAAAGGCACAGTATTTCCTTCATTCAAAAGATTTAATACCGTTTCTACTTGTTTCTTTGTAATACCTAGATTTTTTGTAATCAGCATTACCAATTCATTATTAATTTCCATTTTTCATACCTCCAACAATATAAAAAAGCCTTTTTCAGGCTATTTTTAGTTAATAAATGCGTTTAGTCCAGCATTAATTTCATCTAAAAGTGCTGGTATCTCGCTTGGATTTTCCCCTGCTCCTGATGCAAAATCAGCGAATACTCCGTTTGAAATAAGCACTACAGACGGTGTGTATTGAATTTCGGTTGGGATTGTTAAATTCCCAGAAGCACGAACAATATCTAGATCAACTAAATAGACTTTAACATTATTAGTATTACTATCTGCAAATGATAAAATTTCAAATTTTAGTGTTTTACATGCACTACATTCTTCAGTATAGAAGTACACTAAATATTGATCTTCTGATTCTGTATATATTGTTTGTTCATTTTCAATATGATCAAAGCTACCATAATCTAGTGGTTTATTTACTATATTAAATAATATTACACTTACTATAATTACAAAAAAAGCAACAGAAAAACCTATCAACATATATGAAACAAATTTATCTTCACTTTTTTTCTTGTATTTATTTTTTGATTTTGCCATAAAAACCACTCCTTAGTCTATTTATTCTATAAAAAATCCGTAAAAAATGCAAGTGTTATATACTATTGATTTTTATAATATGAGTGTGAAATGTCATAGATTGTAATGGATTTGTTTTTTAAAAATGATATAATTAATTATTCAACATGTTTGAAAGGAGCTTTTTATGAATAGTAATTATGAACTAAAATACTTAAAGCTTTTAGCTAAGGAATTTCCCACAGTTCAAGAAGTAAGCACAGAACTAATAAATTTAACAGCTATTTTAAATATTCCAAAAGGTACTGAACACTTTTTATCTGATATCCATGGAGAATATGATACTTTTAATCATTTCTTAAAAAATGGTTCAGGAGTAACTAGAGAGAAGATAGATATTATCTTCCCAGAAATGAATGAGGAAGAAAAAAATAGATTAGCATTCTTTGTTTATTATCCAAAACAAATGTTAAAAAAATATGAAGATAAATTGGAAAATGGTGAGTATTCAATCTTTGTAAGAGAACAATTATTACACTTAATTGAAATAAGTAAATATCTATCTCAAAAATATACTAAAAGTAAAGTAAGAAAGAGTTTACCGAAATCTTTTGCATATATCATCTCTGAATTAATGTTTGAACAAAGCACCAATTTAGATAAATCATTATATTACACTGCAATATTAGATGCTATATTTAAAACTAATAGAGAAAGAAATTTCTTAATTGAACTATCTAAATTTATACAGAGACTAACGATTGATCGTTTACATATTGTTGGGGACATTTTTGACAGAGGTCCAAGTGCACATTTAGTAATGGCTAAAGTACTTAAGTATCACTCATTAGATATTGAATGGGGTAACCATGATATATTGTGGATGGGTGCTGCTTGTGGTAGTAAAATTGCAATTTGCAATGTATTAAGAAATTCTACAAGATATAATACATTAGATACTCTAGAAGATGGATATGGAATTAATCTATTACCATTAGCAAGATATGCATCTAAATACTATCAAAATGATGATTGTAAAATATTTATGCCTAAAAATGATACTTTAACACCCGATATTGACAAAGAACAACTTGTCGCTAAAATGCATAAAGCAATAGCTATTCTTCAATTTAAACTAGAAGGTTTAGTATTCAAAAGAAACCCTAATTTCGGTCTAGAAAGAAGGCTTTTACTTGATAAGATTAATTACGAGAAAGGGACTATTACAATAAATAAAGAAACTTTTCTTCTAAAAGATTCTAATTTCCCAACAATAAACCCTGAAGACCCTTATCACATTACGGATGAAGAATATAATTTGCTTGAACAACTCAAAAATGCATTTTTGTATAATGATTTACTTCAATCACATATAGAATACTTATTCCAAAATGGAAATATGTATCTAAAGTATAATAATAATTTATTATTCCATGGCTGTATTCCACTTAATAAAAACGGGCAATTCTCCGAAATTCTCATCAATAATTCGCTTTACAGTGGGAGACAACTGTTCGAAGTATTAGAAAAGAAACTTAGACAAAGCTTTTTACATCGTTATAGCAAAAAATCAAACAACAATAATGATTACTTTATCTTATTATGGCAAGGGGAAAATTCTCCATTATTTGGTAAAAAAGACATGAAGACATTTGAAAGATACTTTATTGAAGACAAAGCAACACATTATGAAGAAATGAATAATTACTTTATTTTAAGAGAAGATGAAACAGTATTAAGAAGAATTTACGATGAATTCGAGATTGACTTCAACAAATCCAAAATTATTAATGGACATGTTCCAAATGATATAACAGTAGGAGACAGACCTATCTTAGGAAATGGAAGAATCTACGCCATTGATGGTGGAATGAGTAAGGCTTATGCATCGAAAATCAATATTGGTGGTTACACTCTAGTAATAGATTCATATAAAATTTTCTTAATTTCTCATGAACGATTTACATTTAAAGAAGATATCATAGAACAAGAGAAAGATATTATCTCTTTAAATCAAGCAGAAGAAGTAAATACTGATAGAAAATATTTATATGATACTGACAAAGGAAAAAGGCTCCAAGCAGAGATAAACGACTTATATAAACTATTAGAAGCATATCGTAGTGGACTAATAAAAGAATATTTTAATCAAAAACAATCTCACGAAATGTGAGATTGTTTTATTCTAATGTGCATATTGCAACTACATAGTTGTCTGAATGAGAAATACTTACTAATATTTTATCTTCTGGTTTATATTTTGATTTAATATATGGTGCACCTAAATCATCATTTAGCACTTCCACATCAATAAAGTTTAAACTTATATCGAATTTCTTATATACTTTTGTATAGGCTTCCTTAGCTGCGAAACGTCCAGCAAGATACTCTAATTTTCTTTGCTCATTCGTGATGCTGTCATATCTTTTTCTCTCTTCTTTAGATAGTATTCTGTCAATGAATCTATGATTTATCTTTCCTTTTATCTGGCTAAATTCTACAATATCAATTCCTATTGATTTACTCATTTAATCCCTCCAATATTTGATCAGAAAGATCGTTTATATTTCTAAATCTATGATTTAAAGCTGATTTAGAAATTTGCTTGCTTACTGTATCAAAACTTAAGTCAGATAATTCATTAAGTGAAGACTCAGGAAATGCTTTTCTTAGCACCATTGCTTCTTTCATACTCTTTGAAAGTCTTGTAGTGTCTACCATGTTTTCTAGTACACTAATACTTCTAAGTTGTTTATTGGCTGCTTCTAATGTTTTATTTTGATTTGCGATTTCCATATTCATAACTCTTGTAATGGAATTTACAAAGTCTCTTTTGATTCTCTCGTCTTCAAATTCAAATAAAGCATTAATAGCTCCGACTACTCGAATAAAATCAGCGATTTTTTCAGATTCTTTTATGTAAGCGATAAATCCTCTTTTCTTCTTCGTTACTTTCGCTTTCAAATTGAAGTAATTCATTAAATCTTTTAATGCATTTACATGTTGCTCATCATTAGAATGAATTTCTAGGTGATAACTACTACTTTCCGGAGAATTAATTGATCCAGAAGCTAAAAATGCTCCACGTAAATATGATCTTTTACAACACTCCTTTAAAATTAAAGTATCATCAATTCCTTGAAAGAAATTTTCACTAGTATTCATTAGCCCTAATTCATTTATAATTTCACTCGCTTTGTTTCTTATAACAATAATATATATGTCACGTTTCTTAAGCTTCATTTGTTTTTTTGATAATATATCAACATCAATTTTATATAATTCTTTCGTATTTTTAATAACTTTTCTAGCTATTTGAATATTGGTTGTAAGAAATTCAATTCTTAATCCATCACTAGATAAATTTACATTCCCATTTAATGTTAAAAGAGCAGATAATTCTGCCAATTTGCAGCATTTATCGGCTTTTAAGCTTAATAATTCGCTTTTAGTATCTGATGCAAAACTCATAGTATCAAACCTTCCATTAGGCTATTTAATTATATCATTACTAGCAAAAAAAGTCTATAAATAATCAAAAAGGAGCATAAGCTCCTTTTATAATTTTTTATTTAGTGCAATTATATACTTTGATACTTCAACAGCAGCGATAGAACCATCACTTGCCGCAGTAATAATTTGACGTAAATCTTTATCTAATACATCACCAATTCCAAAGATTCCTGGAACTTTTGTTGCCATTTTTGTATTTACTTCAATGTATCCCCATTTATTAGTAATCCCTAGATCTTTAATAAAACCAGTTTCTGGAATTTGTCCAATAAATACAAATGCACCTTCTACAGGAACATCTTGTTCTTCTTTGGTTTTTGCATGTCTGATTGTTACTGATTCAAGCTTATTTTCTCCATTAAAAGACACTACTTCGTATCCTAATAAGAAATCCATCTTATTTGTTGCTTTTGCTTCTTTAACTGCCTTTGCGTCAGCTTGAAGATCTTCTAATATGTTAACAACAGTAATGTGTTTTACCATTTTAGTTAAATATGTTGCTTCTTCAATGGCACTATTTCCTCCACCGACAACCATAATATCCAAATCCTTGAAGAAGGCTCCATCACAAATTGCACACCAACTAACTCCTCTTCCGGTTAGTCTTTCTTCGTTTGGTGCACCAGTTCCACGTGGAATTGTACCTGTTCCAATGATTACTGCTTTAGTTGTATATACATCTCCAGATGCTGTATGGATTTCTTTGTAGTTTCCTAAATCAACTATTTTAGTAACATCTCCATACTTATATTCAACACCTAGTTCTTGTGTATGATTAAACATCTTTTCACTGATCTCAAATCCAGAAACTTTTCCAAGTCCTGTATAATTCTCAACTTCATACGTTGACATCATTTTTCCACCAGGAGCAGCTTTTTCTAGCATTAACGTTTTTAAATTTGCTCGTTGAGTGTAAAGCGCGGCAGTCATCCCACCAGGTCCAGCACCAACAATTATTACATCATAATTATTCATATGTTTCACCTCGTTTTATATTATAAAGCATTTTCTTCAAGTAGTTTATAGTAATGCTTTGATTTTATTATCATGCGATTTATTACTAAGAAAGCAATCCCACCAGCAATCATTAATACTGATATTACTTGAGCAGTTCTAAATTCAATACTCCCTATATGCATATAAAGAGAATCTGTTCTCATACCTTCAATAAAGAATCTTCCGACACTATACCAAATTAAGTAAACTGAAAGCAAGTCTCCAACTCGTAATAATTTCGTTCTTCTTAAAATAAGCATCAAGATAAATCCGGATATATTCCATATAGATTCATATAAGAATGTCGGATGATAATAATTCAATGCATCAGGCCCTGATGGATCTAAATACATCTGATTAGTCACAAAATCTGGTAAATGCAATTTATCAGTTAGAAATGATCTTTGTTCATCAAATGATAAATTAGCAACATAGTTATCTGAACCACCAATTACTCCACCGTGAGCTTCTTGATTAAAGAAATTACCCCATCTCCCAAATGCTTGCGCAATTAGGAATCCAGGTGCAATTAGATCAAAAGCTCCCAAGATATTTATTTTTTTAAACTTACAATAGAAGTATGAAGCAACAAAAGCTGTGATAAACCCTCCATGAATAGCGAGACCTCCATCTGTAATTTGGAATATTCTTATTAAATCATTTTTATATTGTCCCCATTCAAATATTACATACCATAGTCTTGTACCAATTATTGATAATGGAACTATTATTATAACTCCATCTAATATTTCATTAGATGTAATTCCGATTTTCTTACCTTCTTTTATTCCAAGTATAATAGCCGAAATAATCCCTAGTAAAATCATCAAACTATACTTATACCAAACAATAAATCCTAAATCTATGAATTCTCTGGGGATTGGATCAAAAACATGCATAATCATAACCTCTATTCTAATCTGTTAGATACATTAATTTATCTCAAATTTCTTTTTCTAAAGCTCTTTATTAACATACTGCCTATTATATACCTAATTAGTGTAAATATCCCTACAAACACAACTAATAATGTTTCATTGTAGAAATTAAAACTTTCCTCGAAAAAGAATACATCAAGTAAATAGAATATTAACACATATCCAAAGTAAAACACAAATCCAAGTGATTTAATCACAAATGAAAAATGATTATACAGGACATATATTCGATAAATTGTTTCAAATAACGTGTAAGCTAAGGCAAGAATCACCATATACATGATATGAGTGTATTCAGCGAAATTGAATATCTCAATTACAAGAAAAATTAAAGTAAGGTTCAGTATAAAATTGAAAACAAAATTAATATAAAAATTACGATGAAAAACACTTCCAAATTCAATGGAAATTAATTTATTTGATTTCTTTTGAAGTGTTTCCTTTGTTTTCTTCATCTCTTCAAGTTCTTCTATTGCCTTTAAGAGAGCTTCAAGTTCTTCTTTTTCATCAGTTAAGTTTTCTTCTACTGTCTCTTCTTCTAAATCATCACTCTTTTGTTTTTCTTTCATCGCTTACACCTCTAAAACTTTTTTCAGATATTCTCCTGTATAACTTTTTTTATTTTTAGCTATAGCTTCTGGTGTTCCAGTTGCGATAACTTCTCCACCCATATCTCCACCTTCAGGACCTAAATCAACAATATGATCTGCTAATTTTATAACATCTAAATTATGTTCAATAATAACAACAGTTGCTCCAAGTTCAACAATATGATCAATTACTTTTAGTAATCTTTTAACATCGTCCGTGTGAAGACCTGTTGTTGGTTCATCTAATATATAAAGAGTATTAGCTGTTATTCTTTTATGAAGCTCTTTGGCTAGTTTTACCCTTTGAGCTTCACCACCAGATAATGTAGGTGCTGGTTGTCCTATCTTAAGATATCCAAGTCCTACATCATTCAATGTTTTAAATTTAGCCATAGCTTTTGGAATGTTTTCAAAAAATACTACGCCTTCTTCGATTGTCATATCAAGAATTTGAGATATGTTTTTTCCTTTATATTTTACTTCCAGTGTTTCAGTGTTATATCTCTTTCCATGACATACTTCACAAGGGACATAAACATCAGGTAAGAAATGCATTTCTATTTTAATAAGGCCGTCTCCCCCACATGTTTCACATCTTCCACCTTTTACATTAAAGCTAAAGCGACCTTTTTTATACCCTCTAATTTTGGCTTCATTTGTAAGTGCGAAAATATTTCTTATATCATCAAAAACTCCTGTATAAGTTGCAGGGTTACTTCTTGGTGTTCTCCCTATAGGAGATTGATCTATATTAATAATTTTTTCAAAGTTTTCTGTTCCGATTAGTTTATCAAAATCACCCATTGGTACTTTTTTTCGGTGAATCTGATTTGATAATCCTTTGTATAAACATTCATTTATTAAACTGCTTTTTCCGCTTCCACTTACTCCAGTAACGACTGTAAGTAAACCTTTCGGGATTTTAACATTGATGTTCTTTAAATTATTTTGTCTAGCGCCTTTTACTTCAATGTATCCATTAGAGTGTTTTCTTCTTTTTTCTGGTACTTCTATCTTTAAGCGTCCAGATAAGTATTTACCTGTGATGCTGTTTTTATCTAACAATATTTCATCAATAGTCCCTTGGAAAGTAACTTCTCCACCATATAAACCAGCCCCTGGTCCTATATCAATAATCTGATCTGCTTTATACATTGTTTCTTCATCATGTTCAACAACAATTAACGTATTTCCTAAATCTCTCATCTTTTTAAGAGTATTAATTAATTTATTGTTATCTCTTTGATGAAGACCAATGCTCGGTTCATCTAAAACATAAAGTACTCCAGTAAGTTGTGACCCAATTTGAGTTGCCAGTCTAATTCTTTGACTTTCTCCACCACTTAATGTAGCTGACTGTCTTGATAAAGTAAGATAATTAAGTCCAACATTTTCTAAGAAACTTAATCGTTCAATTATTTCGTTTAACACCATTTCGCTTATTTTCTTATCTGTTTCATTTAATTCTATATTTTGGAAAAACTTAATTGTATCTTTAACTGAATAATCAGTAAGAGTCATAATATCTATTCCTCCTACTTTAACACTTAAAGCTTTTTCATTAAGTTTCTTTCCTTTACAAACTTTACAAGCACTCTCAGACATATATCCTTCTATCCATCCTCGTATAAAGCGAGAATTAGTTTCCATATATCTTCTTTCAAACTGTGTAATTACACCTTCGAATAATCCATTCTTTTGATGTTTATACCCATCTTCAGTTTTCCCACCAAAAATGAATTGTAATTTATCCTTACTTCCATAAAAAATAATGTCTATTTCTTCTTGTGTAAGCTTTTTGAATTTCTTAGATAAATCTATGTTATAGTACTTTGCGGTTTGTCTCAACATTGAAAATGTATATGTGTCAGTGTTTTGCCATCCCTTTATTGCACCATCTAAAATTGATATATTTTCGTCTGGAACTAATAATTTTGGGTCTATTTTCCTTTTATGCCCAAGTCCATGACATTCAGGACAAGATCCATATGGTGCATTAAAAGAGAATAATCTAGGTTGTAAATCGCCTATACTAAAATCACATTTAGGACAAGCATAGTGTTCACTAAATAGATGTTCAACATCGTTAATTAGCACTACAACCTTACCTTCTCCTAAATTTGCAGCAGTTTCAATACCTTCAAATAAACGACTTCTTATCCCATCTTTCATTTTTAATCTATCTACTACTGCTTGAATAGTATATCTTTTATTTTTATTCATTTCTATATCGTTATCTAAATCTACTATTTCCCCATTTACTCTAACTCTCACATACCCATCTTTTTTTAATTGTTCAAATACTTTTTGATGAGTTCCTTTTCTTTCTTTTACTAAAGGAGCCAAGATAACAACTCTACCCTCAGCTATTTCTAGAACTTTCTCAGTCATTTGTTCAATGCTTTGAGAAGAAATTTCAATGTTGTGAGTTGGACATATTGGTTTTCCTATTCTGGCATATAATAGTCTTAAATAGTCATATATTTCTGTCACAGTACCAACTGTACTTCTTGGGTTCTTTGAAGTAGTTTTTTGATCAATACTTATGGCAGGGCTAAGACCTTCAATGCTTTCAACATCAGGCTTCTCCATATTCCCTAAAAATTGTCTAGCATATGCGCTTAAACTCTCTACATATCTTCTTTGCCCTTCTTTATATATTGTATCAAATGCTAAAGAAGACTTACCACTCCCACTAAGGCCAGTCATAACAACTAGTTTATTTTTAGGAATACGTAAATCTATATTTTTAAGATTATTTTCTTTTGCACCTTTAATTACAATTTCGTTTAACATAATAAATCACCCGTCTAGTAAGTCTTTGAATTCACTTTCTGTGATAACTTTAACGCCTAGTTCATTTGCTTTTTTAAGCTTACTTCCTGCGTCACTTCCAGCTACTAAATAATCTGTTTTTTGACTTACACTTCCAGCTACTTTTCCGCCTAATGACTCTATTATCACTTTTGCTTCATCTCTTTTATAAATTTCAAGCTTGCCAGTTAAAACAAAAGTTTTACCACTAAACTCATCCTTTTCATTTACATTACTACTATATGTTGTGTTGAGTCCTAACTCTTTTAAGTCATTAATTAATATAATATTCTCTTCATTTCTAAAGAAATCAATAACGCTTTTAGCAATTACATCTCCGATTTCATCAATACTAACTAAATCATCAAAAACCCAATTACCTAGATTATCTAGATTTTTATAATTATTAGCAATTACTTTGGCAACTTTTTCACCAACGTGTCTAATTCCAAGTCCAAATAAGAATTTATCTAGATTGCTTTTTTTACTAAGCTCGATGTTATGTAGTAACTTATCGATACTTTTTACTCCGAATCCTTCTTTAATGATTAGTTCTTCTCGATGTAGATGAAGCAAATAAATATCTTTAATTGTGCTCAAAAATCCATCATTATAAAATTGCTCAACAAAGCGAACTCCCAGTCCTTCTATGTTCATAGTTTTTCTAGAAGCAAAATGAATTAACCCTTCTATCTTTTTTGCGTCACATAGAGGATTCACACAATAATGGTCCGCTTCTTTATCTTTTCTTTCAAGTTTGCTTTTACAAACAGGACACTGAGTTATCATTGAAAATGGAACACTACTTGGCTGTCTTCTTCCTTCTAAAACACTAACTACTTCAGGTATTATATCGCCTGCTTTTCTGATAATAACATAGTCTTGTTCTCTGATGTCTTTATCTATTATGTAATCTTCATTATGAAGTGTAGCTCTACTAACCGTGCTTCCTTGGACACTAACAGGATCTAAATTAGCTACAGGTGTGATTTGGCCAGTTCGTCCAACCTGGAATGTAATACTATTAATTTTTGTGATTACTTCTTCGGCTGGGAATTTATAAGCAATTATCCATTTAGGGCTTTTTGCAGTATATCCTATTTTGTCATATAAATTGATATCATCAATCTTTATTACAATTCCATCAATCTCATATTCTAAATTATTTCTTTCTTTTGAATAAAAATCTATAAATTCTAGTACTTCATCAATATTTTTACATATTTTACTTAAAGGATTAATCTTAAACCCTAGTTTTTGTATATTTGATAATGCTTCTGAATGATAGTTATATCCATGGTCTTGTGGCTTAACAATACTATAGATAAACATATCTAAATTTCTAGAAGATACTATTTTACTATCAAGTTGTCTAATACTACCTGCAGCTGCATTACGAGGATTTTTGAATTCCTCTAGTTTTTTTTCTGTTCTATCAATATTAGCTGAGTTAAAGGATTTTTTGCTCATAAAGATTTCTCCACGAACTTCCAAATCTTTCAAGTAATCAATTTTTAATGGTAGAGATTTAATGGTCTTAACATTTGAAGTTATGTTTTCTCCAACAACTCCATTTCCTCTAGATGCTCCTAAAATGAGCTTCCCATTTTTATATTTTATAGATCCAGCTAATCCATCAATCTTTAATTCAACATTATAATTAACTTTCCCAACTACTTTTGTGATTTTTTCATCAAAGCTTCTTAATTCCTCTTCATTAAAAGCATTCGAAATACTCATCATAGGTACATCATGAGTTATTTTTTCAAATTTATCCAGTACAACACTTCCGATTCTCATTGTAGGAGAATCTGGAGACTTTAATTCTGGATTTTCTTCTTCTAAATGAATCAACTCATGCAGTAATGCATCAAATTCTTGATCACTCACTGTTGGGTTATTCAAAACATAGTACTCGTAACTAAATTTTTCGAGCAACTTAGTTAATTCATTGATTCTGTTTTCAGCTTTCATAAAATCACCACACTTACTATATTATTATATCATAATAAAACTTTAGTTTTTACTTAAAGCTGCGTGGTCTTTAAGTAATTTTTTTATACCATAAGGATGTGGAAATGCGATAATGCAATTATCTCCAGCAACACTTATAACAAGACCTAGTCCAAACTTGGTGTGATTTACTTTATCACCTTTATTTAGATCGTTCTTTTTATAATTATCTAAATTTTCTTGTTTGGCTCTATTTAGAGCTTTATTACTAAAGTGATTGTTTGATACATATGGTGCACTTATATATTCAGAGTAGCCTTTAGTATCTAGTAATTCCTTGTTGATTTCTTGAATAAAGCAACTATCTTTATTTTGATTAGTTTCACCGTAAGTTTGTCTGACATTTGCGTTTGTTAAGAATAATAACTCTTTTGCTCTTGTTACACCAACATACATTAATCTTCTTTCTTCTTCAAAATCCTTTTTACTTTGCATACTTCTGTTAAGAGGGAACATCCCCATTTCCATAGTTACAAGAAAAACAACTCTAAACTCAAGACCTTTCGCTGCATGTAAAGTCATTAATGTGACACCATCTATAATGTCTTTTTGTTTCTCTTCACTCTTCAAACTAATATCTTCTAACAAGTATACTAATATCTCTTCTTTTGATAAATCTTTGTAAATTTCTTCATTTTCACTTAAAATTGTCTTAAATTCTAATAAATTTTCATATCTTACATCACCTTTGTCATCTTTCTCTAGTGATTTAACATATCCTGATTTTTCTAAAATATAGTCTACGAAATCATAAAATGATAGTTCATCTAATTTCGTTTTAAAGTCTAAAATTATATTTTTGAATTCAATTAACTTAATACATACACTTTTCCCTAGAATTTCATTTGCTCTGTCGACTGCTTGCATTAAATCCAAAGAATTATCTGCAGCGAATTCGATTAATTTATCTAATGTAACAGCTCCAATACCTCTTTTAGGTGAAGTTATTACTCTTATAAAACTGTAAGCATCATCTAAATTTACTATTAATCTTAAATAAGCAGTAAAGTCTTTTATCTCTCTTCTTTTAAAGAAACTAGTATTTCCGTAAATTCTATAAGGAATTTGTTTCTGCATAAATACTTCTTCAAATACCCTAGAAGTACTATTAGCTCTATATAATATTGCAAAATCATTGTATTTATACCCTTGTCTAACCAGTTTTAGGATTTTAAGAGCAACAAATTCCACTTCATCTCTAGCGGTAACTCCCTTAAAATGAACTATTTTTGCTCCGTCACCAAGATTTGAGAACAAGGTTTTAGGTACTCTCTTAGAATTATTTTTAATAATCTGATTTGCAGCGCTTAGTATCGTATTTGAACTTCTATAGTTTTCTTCTAAAAGAACCAAGTGATAATCTGGGTATTCTCTTTTAAACTTATTAATGTTTTCAATATTCGCACCTCTGAATGCGTAAATACTCTGATCTTCATCTCCTACAATAAATAAGTTTTTGTTCTTTCCTACCAATAAACTAATAAGTCTGTATTGAACATTATTTGTGTCTTGGAACTCATCAACCAGTATATACTGAAACTTCTTTGTATAGTATTTTCTTAACTCTTCGTTAGATTCAAGTAGTTTAATAGTTAATACTAATAAATCTTCAAAATCAACTAGATTATTTCTAAACAAATTATCTTGGTATTTCTTAAATGCAATCTTAACCACACTTTTAAATGGTTCTTCTATATCAGCAAGTAATGAAATATCAAACTTAAGCTTTAAGACATATCCTTTTACAACTTTTGGATTATACACTTTTATATCATATCCACTTTTCTTTAATATGCTTTTGATAAGTTGAGTAACATCATCGTCATCTATTATCTGAAAGTTTTTTTTATACCCTAAAAAATCAATGTGTTCTCTAAGTATTTTTGCACACATTGAATGAAATGTACTTATCCACATTTGTGATGTATTGATTCCTGTTGCTTCATGCACTCTATGTTTCATTTCATTTGCTGCTTTATTAGTGAATGTAATTGCCAAAATGTTCTCAAAATGGACATTTTTTTCAAATATTAAATAAGCGATTCTTGTTGTAAGAACGCTTGTTTTACCGCTTCCTGCTCCTGCGATAGCCATTACTGGACCTTCAGTTTTAAGAACAGCTTCTCTTTGCTTTAAGTTTAGTTTTTCTAGTAAATTTTTCATTCAATCACCTACTTAAATTATACCAAAAAAAGCACTAAAAAGATAGTGCTTTACTAATCAATTTTAGAGTATTTTATACAAGTGTTTTCTTAAATCAATCTTCTTGTTGATAACTTCAATTCCTTCATCAGAAAGCATAGCTCCTTGAATAAATCCAGCCTCACCTGTTAGAGAAATTGTACCTTTAGAGTTGATTACTCTATGCCAAGGTAAATTATGTGAAGAACTCATTGAGTGTAAGATTCTGCTTACTTGTCTTGCACCTCTTGGATTATTTGCGTACGCTGCTATTTGTCCATATGTCATTACTTTGCCTTTAGGTATCATTTTTATTATCTCCAAGACATCTTCAGTAAACTTTGTCATATTATCACCTCATCTAATTATATCAAAAAAATGCAAGAAAAAAAGCCGTTATAAACGGCTTAATTTACAAATTAGATAGATACGATATTAGATGCTTGAGGACCTTTGTCTCCATCAACTACTTCGAATTCTACGCTTTCTCCTTCTTCTAAAGATTTGAAACCATCTTTTTGAATTTGAGAATAATGAGCAAAAATGTCATTTCCTTCATCAGTTGTGATGAACCCGTATCCTTTTTCAGAATTAAACCATTTTACTTTTCCAGTCATGTTTGTTACCTCCATATTTTTATTCCTAATACTACAAATACTGCTTTATAAAATATATAAGTAACAAATGTTAGTTTAATTTATAATACATTATTCTTTTTTTAGGTCTATTTCATAATACACTATTTTTGATATATTGCAAGAAAAATGAGTATTTTAGTTAGTCTTTTTTTTGAAAGAAGATCTCAAAGAAACAATTCTATTAAACACTAATGCGTTTTCTTTTGAGTCTTGATCTACACTAAAATAGCCGTTTCTAGTAAATTGAAATCTATCACCTATATTTGGTTTCATATTTTCTTCTACAAAACCGTTCTTAATTATTAAAGAATCTGGATTTATCTTTTCGATAAATGGAATATCTTTATTTTCGAAATCAAGAATGAGTTCTTCAAATAATCTGATTTCTGCAGGTAAGTTGTGCGTTGCATCGACAAAGTGAATATTGCCATTTGGTTTTCGATCATTAAATCCAGAACCAGACTTAGTTTCCTTGTCATATGTACAGTGAACTTCTGTGATGAGTCCATTGCTGTCTTTTACAACTGAATTTGCTTTTACAAAATAGGCATGCATTAGTCTTACTTCTATGCCAAGAGCAAGTCTTTTCCATTTCTTATTTGGTTTTTCCTCTATGAAATCTTCTCTTTCAATATAAACATATTTACTGAAAGGGATTTGTCTTGTACCTAACTCTTCATTTTCACGATTGTTTTCTGCTTCTAAATACTCCACTTCACCCTCTGGGTAATTATCAATAACTAACTTAAGCGGATCTAAAATAGCATTAGTTCTAGGTGCAGTTGCTTTTAAGTGGTCTCTTACTATTTGGTATAACATGTCAATTTCCGTGTCTCCTTGGCTTTTTGGAAGACCTAAAGCAAATATGAAGTCTCTAATTGCAATTGCGGGTATTCCTCTTCTCCTAAGGCCACTTAATGTAATTAGACGAGGATCGTCCCATCCAATTACTTTATTATTATCAACAAGTTGTTTTAAATATCTTTTACCGATTACTTTTCCAGCAATTTTTAGCTTCCCAAATTCTATTTGTCTTGGGACACATTCCATTTCACAGTTTTTAACAACCCAGTCATATAAAGGACGATGGTCTTCGAATTCTAAACTGCATAAACTGTGGGTAATCCCTTCAATAGCATCTTCAATAGGATGTGCATAATCATACATTGGATAGATACACCATTTATCACCAGTATTATGGTGATACGCTCTTTGAACTCTATATATAATTGGATCTCTCATATTCATGTTTGGGCTTGTCATATCTATTTTTACTCGTAAAACCTTACTAGAATCAGCATAAACACCATTCTTCATATTTTCAAATAGTTCTAAGTTTTCTTCAATGCTTCTATTTCTATAAGGGCTGTCTTTCCCTGATGTAGTTAAATTCCCTCTATATTCTTTAATTTCATCAGCAGTTAAATCATCTACAAAAGCTTTTCCTTTTTTAATAAGCAGAACTGCTCTTTCGTACATTTCTCCAAAATAGTCGCTAGCGAAGAATAAGTTTTCCCATTCGCATCCTAGCCAAGCGATATCCTTCTTAATTGCTTCAACAAAAGAAACATCTTCTTTTACTGGATTTGTATCATCAAATCTCAAGTTAAAATATCCTCCATGGTTTTTGGCCATTGAGTAATTAGTAATTATTGCTCTAGCGTGTCCTAGATGTAATAACCCATTTGGTTCAGGGGGAAACCTTGTGATTGCTTTATCATGTTTACCTGTTCTAATGTCTTCTTCGATTATCGTGTTTATAAAATGATTAATTTCCATTCTTTTCACCCTTTTCTTAATTATAAATTAAGTTAATTATTAAAAGTTAAATCTTATACAATAGGGTTTTCTGCTGGACTTTCATAAAAATCACCTCTTAATATATATGAGATATTCTATAATACATAGTATAATTATACAATAGAAAATCGAGAAAAGGCTCATTTCTCGATTTTTTCTTTAATTTTTTTGAATTTTTCCAAACTCTCATCAAAGACTCCACTTCTTTTACTTATCCACTCATAGAATTTCTCATCAGCAAGTAATTTTGGAGCTATTTGATCAATATCTTTGTAATGCTTATCCAGATATTTTATAAAATTATCGATTTTTCTATATTTCATTTTTTCAAATATATAAAACTTTTGATCTCTAATTGTCTCAAACTCTTGTTCCATTTTTAGCTGTTTTTTCGATTTTTTCTTTCTCTTTTCGCTTGCTTTCTTTAGTTTTTTATTTCTTTTTGTTCCTTTTTTAAAATACTCATTTATATCTTTCTTACCATCTTTAATATCGATATCACTAAGATTAGAAGTATTTTCATTAATATCTTCCTCAACATCTTCTTCAATGTCTTCTTTTGTGTATAATGGCTCTTTATCAACAATATGTTCTTCTATATAATCTTGATTATTTCTTACAAAGGCATCCTTTTCATCATCAAAATTAATTGATGTCTTAAAAATCTTTTCATCTTGTTTTATTTCCTGTTCTCTTTCTTTTTTACCAAGATTTATACGTCCACTTTCAATATCTGACAACACTTCAATTGAAGATTTTACTGAATCATTCTCTTGTTCTTTTTTAACATCTTGATTTGAATCATAAATAGTTTCTGTTTTTTCTTTTGATTCAACTGAGACTTTACCTACAACTATTTCGTCATCAATAAAGTTCATTTCTCGATTCTTCTTTTTATTATTAAACACCAATCCACCCCCTTGTAAAGGCAAAACCAATTAACACAAACAAAGAAAATATAACCAGTGATCCAATAAATAGAATTTTTAACCCAAACATTACTTTTGAATAATGTTTAGTCATCCAATCGAATTTACGCTCAACCATTCGTACATATTCTTTATATTCACTCATTAACAATTCTGGCCCTATGAGAGTTTTTAGTTTTAAAAAGCTTTTAGATGAATCTTTAACAACTAATATAGCATAATTCTTAAGCATTTTAGATTGTTTAAGCTGTGATTTTTCCAGATCCTTTTCCCATTTTACAAAAGTTCTTTCAGCATATTTGCTTTTTTCACTTCTTACATCTCTAAAATACCTTGAGAAAGAGTTATTAAGTATTACGTATAATACTAGTAATAAAATAGTTATAAGTCCTAAAACTGAAAACCATTGAGTATCATATAATGATTGATTAAAATCTCCAACTAGATCAGCTAAGGCAATAAGCGATGAGGATTGAATATACTCAGGGTTTGCATATATTAAAATACAAAACAAAGTAAATAAAATAGTTATAAAAAGTCCTACTATGCTAGGTAAACGATACTTCTTGCTTCTTTTTGGAAGTAGGTTTATCATTTCTCCTAGATTTTCCATCCTAATTACACTTGCTTCTTTATATTCTTCAGCCCAATTACCCAAAATCTTATATACCATTTTCTCTTTTTTAATTGGATTCATATCTTCTAATGCTAAAAAGTCTTTAAAAGTCATTTCATCATCAAAATCGGGATGAGTAAATATGAATTGATCTATACTGACAATACTTTTATCCCAATATGATTGATAAGTTAAGGGATTAAGTCGTAAATAGTCTTCGCTTTCTTCAAATGTATAGTAACTTACTATTAAATCTGCGAATTTCTTATGTTTATATAACTCTAAATTACCAGAATCTTCATATTCTAGTTGTTTTTTTAGTCTATATTTACGAATCTCATAACCATTTAATTCAAGTAACAACATTAATTCTTCACTAGGTTTCACAATATCCCTCCAATCTATCTGATTCAACTTCTCATTCTAATTCAACACTAAAAACTAAACCCTCATACTTATTATGTGTTAAAACGTCCATAGCTTCAATAGTTATTTTTCCAAAATCATTGCCTAAAAGAAAAACCCAATATTTTACTAAGGGTTTTTCTATATGTGTATTCTAACTTAACCAAGTATGAAAATATTATATTTTATTTAAACTTTTTTTTAAAATATTGTTTCTTAATCAGTATATATTCCACTGAATGAATCACCTAATAATGTTTCAAATGCTTCTAGGAATGCATTTTGAGCTTCAGAATCCATATCTTCAAAGTTTTCAAACATATCAGTTATTAGTTCCGGATCAAGTGGTATTTCAGGATCTAATATAGCTTCTTGAAGTTCAACCACACTGTTATATGCATCTTGTTCTGGTCCCTCTGTGTCTATATCAAGTGCATCTTCAAGACCAATAAGTAACGCTCCGTCTTCAAGTACATTGTTAAGTTCTTCTGTGAATGTATTTAAAGCATCAAGTAATTCAGGATCTAATGATGGTTCGATATCAAGTAAGATTCCATCTTGAACTAATCTAATTTCATTAACAGTAATGGAACCTTCTACAGAACCGTCTTGCATTAAATCTGTTAAGCTACTAGCATCAATTGTAAATACTCCATCAGCAAATGTACCAAATTCAATACCCTCCATTGATTCAAATAATTCAAAGAATACATCCAATTTGGTTATACTTAGGTATTCTATATCAGTTTCTCCCTCATCTTCACCAAATGTTATTTCAGTAAATTCAAATGATAATTCTGTTGCTGAAGTCGATACTTCTTCAGCTACGATTTGAAGTAATGAGTCTATACCTGCAACCTTAAACAATGCATTAATTTGGATTTCATCAGGAGCTAACTCAAACCATATAGATTTTAATCCTATATCTACAACTTGAATTTCTCCTAACTCATTTTCGTATTCATAAGTAGTTCTTGTGTCTGAAAATCCATTAGTTGTTGAATAAATAATTTTATTAAATGTTTCTTCCTTAATTATGAATGGATTATCAGGCACTAAAGCATAATTAAATACATATTCAGTAAATTTATTAATTAAATAATCTTCCATATCGAATAAAAGAGGATTATACTCACCAATTACTTCAACACCGCCAACAGTTGTTATATCGTGCATATCGTATAGATATGATGGGATATCTGTTTCTTCACTCTTAAATTTTGAGACTCCTGCAGTAAAAAGGAATTCATCTTCTTGAAATGAGAAATTTATTAATTCATTATCAAATATAATTGATAACACTTCTTGAGCTAAAACAGCTCCAGTGTCGTCTACACCTTCTTGAGAACCTTGAATTTCTGCTAACATATCATCTTTCAATAAAGTATATGACATAGTAGAAATATCTAAATCTCCTATTGGCACATCATCAGCTTGTTCTTGTATATTTACTTGATCAATTTGTTTATCAACTAAGTCAAGTACTGATGAAATTAAGGCTTTAGGAATTGGAAAATTCCCAATTTGAACTTTATCAAACTCTAATTCGTATTGATCTGGTAAATCTCTAAATAAGAAATGGACTTGAATAACAGTTTTATAAGCAAATCCATCATCTAAATTAACTTCTAAGTATAAATTTGCAATAAACTTTTCATCTTCAAAATCTACCCATGCTCCAACAATTCTAAGTCCAATATTGAACCCTTCTACTTGTTGAATTTCATTAAATACGAAGTTACATTCATCACTATCACAGTCTTCTCCTGGCATATAATTAGGATTCATATCCTCACCTGAGAATAACTCAAATATTGCTGTGTTAATAATATCTTGGTGTAAATTGAACACCATATCTGTAGTGACGTCGCTTTCTACATCAGATATAGAGTTACTAAGTTCTTCGTATAACATCTTTTCTGCATCAGCATCTTCTGTATATAGATGAGTAGGCATATTTTCATCCCCACTACCGTCATACATTATAGTTCCAATTAACACAGGTGTTCCTATAATAAATAGTATTGGTATAAAAATCGCCAAAAATAATTTTGTCATTTGTATTTCCTCCAATCAATTCTTTCTTATACAACTTTAGTATATAAAAAATATGTGGATATTTTATGAATTTAACAATAAAACTCTCTAAAATATACTTGTCTTGTTTTCCATATATGTCCACTCAATATACCCTAAATATTCTATTTTAAAACCATTCTTGATGTCCCATTTAAGCCCATATCATCAGTTTGATGATTTTTCAAATACTGATAATATCCAGCAATAGCTATCATTGCTGCATTGTCTGTGCAGTACTGAAATTCAGGGACTACTACTTGTACATCGTGTATCTTTTCTTTAATTTTTTTTCTTAAACCCTTATTTGCTGCAACTCCTCCAGCAATGATAAACATTTTTGCATTATATTCTTTAATTGCTCTAATACTTTTTGAAACTAGTACTTCTGAAACAGTTTCTTGAAAACTAGCACATAAGTCTGGAATATTTACTTCCTCATTACGTTGTTTAATATTATGCACTAAGTTTATTACATGGGATTTAATCCCACTAAAACTAAAATTATAGCTTTCTCCCAAGCTTATATTGGGCATTTTGTAGTTTGGTTTTCCCTCAAAGGCTAATTTATCTACAATTGGTCCGCCAGGATACCCTAATCCTACTGTCCTTGCGACTTTATCATATGCTTCACCAACTGCATCATCCAATGTTTCTCCTAATTTAACAAAATCATAATGCTCTTTCATCAATATTAGCTCGGTATGCCCTCCACTAACCACAAGGCAAATAAGTGGAAATACCAAATCTTCACTTATTGCATTGGCATATATATGCCCTGCAATATGATGTACCCCAACGATCTCAATGTCATTACTAAAGGCAAAGGCTTTTGCAGCGTTTACTCCAATTAATAAACTTCCAATAAGCCCTGGTCCATTTGTTACAGCAACTAAATCAATATCTTTTCTATCAATTTTAGCTTCTATTAATGCTTGTTCAAAAACCATTGTTATTCCCTTTATATGTTCTCTACTGGCTATTTCAGGAACAACACCTCCATATGCACTATGGATATCAATTTGACTTAATACTATATTACTTAATACTTCTTTTCCATTTTTCACTATACTAACACTTGTTTCATCACAACTGCTTTCTACGCTTAATACAATCACTTTTTACCTCCTAGCTCTTTGATCATAAGTAAAGCATCCTCTTTATTATCATAATAATTCTTTCGAACACTTCCTATTTTAAATCCAAGATTATTATACATATTTATTGCATATATATTGTTGATATTCACTTCTAAAGACAATACTTCAATATCATTTTTATTACAAACTTCAACTACCTTTTCCATCAATTGTTTTCCGATTTTTTGTCCCCTAAACCTATCTAAGACAAATAAATTGAGAATTTCAGCATTAGGCAATGTGAGCCAACTACCGACATATCCCACTCTTTTTCCATCAACAAGAGCGATAAAATATCTAGATAAATCATTATACATTATTTCATTGTATAATGTTTTTTCTCCAAGGCTTTTTCCGAAAATTTTTATTTCTTCTTCATATACAAAAGAAATATCACTTAAATCCATTTTCCTAACTTTAATATTCACTTTATCACATCCTTGAGTTTCAGAACAAATTGGTTATTTTCGTCAAATTGCATTTAATACACACTTCTTATTACATTTATAACGAGTAGCTATCTATATCAACTTGTTTCTAGGTTAATAATAACTATTTTAGATTTCTCTCCGCTTCTGTGACTCTTAAATAGTTAGGGCTAAGTGAATGAATATCTTTTACCTCAACTAACAAATTAGAATGAAGAATTACGTCTAGATTCATTTCGCCTTTGCTTACTATTTGATAGTCTTTAGCAACTGATTTTGCAAATTCTTCTAGATTAGTCATTCTTTCCTCAATCGCTAATTCTAGCTTTTTCCCATTATATTCATATCCTCCAAGAAAAGAATTTCCTCTTCTTGCATCTATTTCAGGAATGATCATTTTATCATTAAAAACACTACTTGCCATTAATGCTAAACTACTTACTGACAAAACTTTTATATCATTATTCCAACCAAACATTTTTGCAACAACAACACCTATTCTCAGTCCGGTATAACTTCCTGGCCCGATTCCTATAATAATCTCGTCTAAATCTGAAATCTTAAAATCATTGTTTTTGAAAATGCGTTCTATTTCTTTCATAAGTTGAACCGAATGATCATTGTTTCCCTCTTCATAGTACTTTCCCAAACAATCTAAATCGCTATATAATGCCACATATAGAAATTTAGTTGCAGAATCAATTACTAATCTTTTTAACGATTTCTTCATATTTACCAGTTCCTTCTATTTTCAATAATCTTTTATTCAAATCAATTATTTCTATTTCAAATACTAATCTTTCCTTAGGAATACTCTCGATAATGTTCTTATACCATTCAATAACACAAATTCCATCACCATATATATACTCTTCTAACTCATAATCCATTCCGATTCCCATTAAACGATAAACATCCATATGATATAGAGGATATTCTCCTTCATATATCTTTAAAATAGTAAAAGTAGGTGAGTTAATAACATCATCAATTCCAATTTTTTTACCAAAGTATTTTGTAAAAGTAGTCTTCCCTGCTCCAAGATCTCCTTCTAAACAAAGCAAAAACCCAGGAAATACCATTTCCCCGATCTCTTCTGCAAATCTTTTCATTTCATTTAAATCATGAATAACAATTTCTTTGTACATCTAATCACCTATTATATGTCATTTATATAGAACAAAGGTAGATAAATCTACCATTCAAACATAACTTATCCAAATAGATAAGTACGTTTTGGTGTATTCACACCACTATACCCTAACCTTTCGGTATTGGGGTTACCTTTTTTTAATATATTAAGCGCTGCGTTTAAGTCAGCGTTTATTATTTTTCCTTCTTTTGACACATATAGACCTCTTTTAGTTCTTCTTCCACTAAAAGTATGTTTCTTATAATCAAGTTCTGGTACTACATCATTGTCTAAATATGATGCTTTTGAGGTGTATGATTCATTTATCACTTTAGATTCTATTCCATATTCAGTTGCTAAGTATATTATTCTATCTCTTAATCTAGCTAACGGTATTGATTTTGCCATCTGGTTATACCTGTCTGATAAATTAGTATCTTTGAAATCTTTATTGTAACCAATAATGATTTCTCCTATATTATTAGCTATCGCATGATTTATGATTAGTCTTGCTGCTTTATTTATACCGTATGTCATTTGATTATTTCGTTTAATAATTAATGACATCATTTGTTTTGTTAATACATTTTGATTTGGTCTTGTGCTATTTAAATGACTCATTCTTTTATGGTACCACTGGTTAAGTGATTTTAGTTTAAAACCATCAATCAATAAGTGATTTGTGTTTGTTACAGCGCAAGTTGCTAGATTATTAAATCCTAAATCAATTCCCATAGTTTCTGTTTTTAAGTTTTTCTTTTCTAGCGCATCTTCTTCAAGATATGTATGAATAACCTCCATGTATTTGCCATCAAATTTTGGTTTAATGGTGATTTCCTTTATTTGTTTATTTATGATACCTTTCGGTGTTACTATCTTGATTTTTAATTCTTTAGGTAAACTTAATGAATTAATAAGCTGTACTTTTGTTTTAGGTAACTTATAATACTTAGATACTCTTTTAATGAAATTTCCTCTAGGTAAAGTATAATAACCACTGCGTGGTTTGTATACAGCGCGATCAATCAGAGAGTAATACCCAAGTTTATCAAGATATCTAGGTAATCTTACTATATTAGTATTTGTAGCCTTAATTGAACCGAAGAAAGCTTTCATTGCTTCATCTACTTTTTTTATAACTGTTTGTCCAAGAGATGAATTTAACATTCTATAGTTTTCACTTGTCTTAAGTAAATGATAGTTCTCGTTATATGTTAAGAATTCACCTGTTTCAAAAAAATGTTGTCTTACATTATATAAAGCTTGATTATATAAGTTCTTTGCTGAACGCATTAGTAATAATAAAAATCTTGTTTGATCTTTATCCAGTCTAATTCTTATTTTGATTGCTTTATACCTCATCTTTTTTTCACCTCCTATCTCTATAAATATTATACCATTATTATTGCTTAAATAAACAGTTTATAAAGATATGAGACACTTTTAAACAGTGAACCTAGGTTAACATAATAACTTGACAAGTTAGAATTTCCTATTGAATAAAAAATTATATCATATAAACTCTAAATATATTTATATAAAACAATCAATATGATATAATTTTAATAAAAGGAGTGATTATTAATGGATTTAATACTCTATAATCCACTATCAAAAAATAATAAATCTAATATTCAAACCAATAAACTTGTAAGACAATATAAGAAAAACAAAACGCCCTTTCGTTTGAAAAGTATTCTAAAAATTCAAGATATTAAAGAATATTTAGATACTAAAAAAGAATATGATAAAGTAATTTTACTTGGTGGCGATGGAACACTCAACAGATTTGTGACTGAGACTGTAAATTATGGGTTTTCACAAGACATATATCTAAAACCTAATGGGTCTGGAAATGACTTCATGCGTAGCTTGAGAGGGTCTGATAAAGAACCTCAATATGTCATGGAAGCAAAACTAGATACAGGAATAACAACTAACTTCATTAATGGCGCTGGGATGGGAGTAGATGGTTACGTTGGATACTTGATTGCCCAAGGCAAAAATAAAGGATTTTTAGGATACTTAAAAAGTACATTTAAAGCTGTAATTAAATACATTCCTGAACCTCTAACAGTAAATGTTGATGGAAAAGAACATACGTTCGAAAAAGCCTACTTGGTATCTTTAAATAATGGTAAATATATTGGTGGTGGAATGAAAATGGCTCCTCATGCAAATATACATGATGAAGATATAGATGTGCTAGTTGCTCATACCATAAGTAAATTCTTTTTAATTTTTATATTCCTAACAATATATACAGGAAAACACTTAAAATTTAAAAAATACATTTTCCATACAAAAGGGAAAAACGTAAAAGCAACTTTTACATCGCCTCAAATATATCAAGCCGATGGAGAAAGCTATTATGATGTAACCTCAATTGATGTTAAAAGCACTGGTAAAACGCTACATTTCAAAGCATTTGAGTAAATAATAAGAAGTTATCAAATTGATAACTTCTTATTTTATGTCTTTTGTGTATCCTCTTTTTCCATTTAACTTTGATTCGATAAATCCCATTCTTTTTAGATACTTTATATGATCATCATTTTCAGTAAAAACAACGAATCTATTATATCCTTTACCTAAAAAATAAAGTTTCTGTTTTTCATAAACAAATGAGCCTATTTTAAAATCCCTATACATAGGAATCACATAATCAAAAGCTACTTCTAATGTATGATTATCATACTCATTACATATAAATATACCAGCTGGGTTCATATTTCTAAGCAAATATAACCTTATTTTTGCTTTACTTATATCAAATCTACTAATATCAACAAATTTCTCAATGTCTTTCTTATAATAATCCAAAAAATACTTCAAATAACTTGTATCTCCTTCAATTGGTAAAACTCTTAAATATTCTTTAGATAAATACATTTTAGAAAGGTAGTAAATATCAATAATTACTATTCCTAAATTCATAAACCCTGTAGGCAAAGAACCAATTAAAAACCCATAAGCCCCAAACAACAGAGCTCCAACTAAGTTAATCCATCTTAATTTCTTTATAGAACTCATCAATAAGGAAATTAGTACAATTGAGCTTGCAATATACCCAATCCATTCTAATAAAACGTCATTCATAAAAACACCTCCAACAACAATTGTCATTATATTATATAACTATCAATATTAAAAAACAAGTAAGATGTTATGTCTTTTCTAGACTGTTTTTCTTAAATGGTTTCAATTCTGTAATCATAATTCCACTAATTATTAAAAATCCTCCAATAACAACCTGAATAGTCAATATCTCTCCTATAATTAAAACTGAACCTAAAGCCGCAAAAACACTCTCTAAAGCCACTATTAGACTTACTCTCGTTGGTAAACTTATTTTTAAGGCATAACTTTGAACTAAAAATCCAAAAGCAGTATTTAATACTCCCAAGAAAAGTAATGGCCATAAATCAAATAATACAATCGAAGGAAATGTGTCAAATATAAACATAAATATAACTGAAAGCACCATTGAAGTATATATATTTATGATAACAAACAAAGCAGGATCAAAATCATACTTCTTTTGGAAAAAACTAGCTGTCACAACATGAAACGCAACCATAATAGCACAAATAAATGTGAACATATCTCCAACATTAATTCCAGAAAATCCAGTTTTATCAAAACTAAGTAAAAACATTCCTAATACAGCTACAAGAACACTTATTACATTATATTTATCTACTCTTTTCTTAAAAAATATGTAGTATAAAAACGGAACAAATACTATATTTAACTGAGTTATAAAACCATTTTTAGATGGCGTAGTATAAACATTACCCAGTGTTTGGAAGTAAAAACCAAAGAATAAAAATACCCCAGCTATAATTCCATACTTAACTATGCTTTTATTTATGAACTTTAATTTCTTGTAATAAATACCAGACAACAATAAACTAGCTGTAACAAACCTTCCAACCATTATTGTACTAGCTCCATATCCCATATTTACCGCAATTTTGGTAATGGGAAACCCTAACCCCCAAATAATTGTGACAACGACTAACAATAATTCTGCAAATACAACTTTTTTATTTGCCACTTTCTCACCTCAAGTCCGATATACTCAATTTGAAAAGCAATTCAATTAAGAATCGCTTTACATTTATTTTAAACGCTTTTTAAGTTCTTTTGTAAGCTCTTCAAATCCTGGTTTTTCAAGTAATGCAAACATATTTTTTTTGTAATCTTCCACTCCTGGCTGATTAAAAGGATTTACACCTAAAACATATCCACTTACTGCACATGCTTTTTCAAAAAAGTAAACTAAATAACCAAAACTATAAGGACTAATCTCAGGAATGTCAATAATTATGTTAGGAACTCCTCCATCAGTATGTGCTAACAATGTTCCTAGAAATGCCTTTTTGTTGACATAATCCACTGTTTTTCCAGTTAAATAGTTTAACCCATCTAAGTTAAGATCATCACTTTCGATAATTAATTCTCTTCTAGATTTTTGTACATCCAAGACTGTTTCAAATAAATGTCTTTCTCCATCTTGAATGTATTGTCCTAAACTATGTAAATCTGTACTGAATGAAGCACTTGAAGGGAATATTCCTAAATTATCCTTTCCTTCACTTTCTCCAAATAATTGTTTCCACCATTCACCAAGGTAAAATAAAGAAGGCTCGTAATTTACCAATATTTCTATTTTTTTACCTTTTCTGTATAATAAATTTCTCATAACAACATACTTATATGCTTCATTATCCATAGAGTTGTCTAAATACTCTGTATAGGCGTCTTTTGCACCATTCATAATCTCTTCTATGTTAATTCCACTTGCTGCGATAGGAAGCAATCCTACACTTGTTAGAACGCTATATCTCCCACCAATATCATCAGGAACAACAAAAGTAGTGTATCCTTCTTTAGTAGCTAAAGATCTTAAAGCACCTTTTTCTTTATCAGTTGTAGCATAAATTCTATGTTTTGCTTCATCTTTACCATATTTTTCAATAAGAAGTTTTTTAAACAATCTAAATGCAATTGCTGGTTCTGTAGTAGTTCCAGACTTGCTTATAACATTAACTGAGAAGTCTTTTCCACTAATATAATCTACTAAGTCCATAATATATGAACTTGAAATATTGTGTCCCACAAAAATAACTTCAAACTCTTTATTTTTATTAAAATGTTTATTTAACATCTCTATAGCAGCTTTAGATCCTAAATATGAACCCCCGATTCCAATAACGATTAATACATCAGAATTACTTCTAATTCTTTGTGCTGATTCTTTTACTAACAAAAATTCTTTTTTGTCGTAATTTATAGGTAAATCAACCCACCCTAAAAATTCATTTCCTAATCCACTCTTTTTATGTAAAGTATCGTGAGCAGTTTTTACCTCATCTTCCAAACGAGAAAAATCACTCTTATCTATGAATTCTAGCGCTTTACCGTAATCTACTTTTAAAAATTTAGCCATATTTATACCTCCTATATCTCGCTTAAAATATTATCATAAATCTCTAAAATTGTATATAAAAACCCCACATAATACAATAAAAAACGATGATTAATCATCGTTTTTTATAATATAATTTTCAATCCAATCATTAAGTTCTTCTTTTAAAGGTTCAAATCCCGCATCTAATTCAATGTTATATCTTTTCTTTTTTTTATGCAATGCCTTATAACTTAAACTAAGTCTATTGTTAATTACATCTAAAACTTTTAAATCTATAACATCTCCTATGTTTACGTAATCTTCTATACCACGTACAAAACCATCGCTAAACTCTGATATATGAATAAGTCCTATGTAGTCTTTATCCACTTTTACAAATGCACCATATGGTTTTATTGCAGTAATCTCACCTTTAATAATGCTTCCTAACTCCATTATTAAAACACCTCATTTTTGATTACTCATAAATAGTATAGCAAATATCCTAATAACTTAAAAGTAATAATATAAAAAGAAAACCAATAAACGGTTTTCTTTTGACAAATATGTCTAAATATAGCGATTTCCTATTATTAATGTTAAATATTTTCTACTCCAATTATACCAGGTACCTCTTCCAAAAGGATTGCTTCAATACCATCTTTCAATGTTGAGTCTAGTGCGCCACAACCAACACATGCCCCAAGCATCTCGACATATACAATGCCGTCCCTAAAGCCTATATACTTAACATCTCCACCATCTCTTTGGAGATAAGGTCTTACTTTGTGTAATATTTCTTTAACTTGTTTCTCAACTAGAACATCATCCATTGTATTCACCTCTTATCTAGTGCAATCATATTATACAATAACTTTTATTAAAGGTTAATTAATACGCTAATAAAAAAATAAGGATTACTCCTTATTTAATCGTTTAAGCACATAATACGGTGCATTAGGGGTACAAGATTCAATTAAGTAATCCGGGATAGTTTCGTAATTAGCATTGGTAAACCCTTTAAATCTTAACATTTCAGAACTATAATCCCCAACAATGTAGATATATTTATCTAAATAAGGAATATATCGATCATTAAAAGCCTTTACTTCAAGTGCTTCTCTGTAATCTTTTACAACATCAAAGTTTCCATGTTCAGTTTCAATCATTATTTTTTTGCCTCCTCCAGATATTTTCTTCTATATTCTTTAACTTCATCTTTTCTCAAATAAACTAATACTGTAATACCAATCAATACTATTATATAGAAGAAAATAGAAAAGTAAAACACATATAGCTGATTAATTTCAAATAAAAAGTAAGTATTTCTTTTCTTTTTTCATAATAATTAGCTAATACTTATAGTCGTCTTCATTATAAGAGTATTCATCTTCCTCTACTGTTTCAGCTCTTTTCATTTCTACTTCTTTTATAGGTAATACAAGTCCAATTACTAAATATAAAATAATAGGAATACCAGTAGTTAGAGCCACCAATACAGTTATGATTCTAATAACACCAACATCTGTCCCTGTGTATTCAGCAATACCTGAACATACTCCAAGTATCATCTTGTTTTCATTTACTCTATATAGTCTTTTTTGTGTTTCCATTACGTTCACCTCATCTGCATTATAATTTTTTCATTGTCTTTTCTAATAATACAATACTTTCAGTCATAATAGCTTCTTTTCTTCCAACTATTCCAACTTTTTCACTCGTTGTTGCTTTAACACTAACCTGATTTATCTCTATATCTAGTAAATTTGCGATATTAACACGCATTTCCATTATGTGTTCACTAAGTTTAGGTTCTTCTAAAAACACCGTTGAATCGATATTAATAACCTTATACCCTTGTTTCTTTACTTCACTCATAACTTTCTTAACAAGTAAACTAGAGCTTATGCCTTTAAATTCCTCACTAGTATCTGGGAATAACTTGCCTAGATCTCCCAGTGCCAAAGCGCCAATCAAAGACTCACAAACCGTATGAAGCAAACAATCTCCATCGCTATGTCCTACACTTCCAAGATAATGATGGATATCAACTCCACCAATAAGCAATTTATTACCTGGTTCTAACCTATGAATGTCTGTACTATGTCCTATTCTCATTTAAAATCACCTCTAACAATTTTATATCTTCTTTAGTAGTAAGTTTTATATTTCTATAGTCTCCCTCAACAACGAAAGCATTAATACCTAAGTACTTATCCATTAAAATGGTGTCATCTGTTCCTATAAAACCATCCTTAATGGCTAATTTATGCGCTTTAAGTAACAATGATTTATTAAAAGCTTGTGGGGTTTGAACTTGAATCAAAGAATTTCTATCAAGCGTCTTAACAACGCGGTTTCCCTCGACTATTTGGATAGTATCCTTGACTTTAACCCCAAGTGTGATAGAAGAATATTCAGATAATTTTGTACAAATATTGGATATTGAGCGTCTAGATATAAATGGTCTAGCTGCATCATGAATCAATACATCGTCATAAAGAGCTATACCAAGAGCATTAAACGTACTTTCTTGTCTTGTTTCGCCACCCAATATGATCGATACACCTTCATCAATAAATTTACTAGAAACTTCAGAAATATCGTCCTTGGACACAACTAATATTATATCACAACAATTAGGATCTTTCTTAAAGAAATTTATACTATATTCTAAAACTGTTTTACCGTTAATGATAAATAAATTCTTATTCATTTCCAAACCAGTTCTAACACCTTTTCCAGCGCTTAAAATTATTGCTGAGTACTTCATAATATTCTCTCCTTTATAACAAGTATGTATATATACAATTTTACATTATTTTTTAACATTTTACAAAAAATATTTACGAAAATATATATAATAAATTAAATCTAACCCCATCAAAAATTAAATGATGAATATGATATCCTAAATCACTAATATTTTAGAGTACTTTTTACGGACTAAATATATTGAAATGATAAAAATAAAACAATAAACATAGTCACTTGAATACATTAACTATTTAACCTATTTTTTTTGAGTTTTCCACAATTGTATTCATAAATATTCGTATGAGTATGATTAGATATTATAATAGGAGTTTTTGGACAAAAAAATAATTCATTTTTAATGAGTTTTTCATTAAATTAATGAATTATCTTTTTTCGTAATAATGGTAATTTGCATCATATGATTCTTTAAGTGTAATTTTAAGAGCCTCATTTGCTTCTTCAATAATATCATCAGCATTTTTAGCATTATGACTAGATTGTGAGATACCGAGATTTGGGTATAAAGTTTGGGTTATCCCACCAAAAACCATTTTCATGTTGAATAAGTCGCCTCCATGTTGTAATGCCCGATCAATTAATTCTACCTTTCTTTCATCCTTGACAATTAAGGCAAAATTAATACCTCCTTCACGATACAATCCATGGTTATCTTTGATGAAATTATAGCGTAGTTTTTTAAGGTACTCACCCATCATTAAATCACCTACATCTCTACCATATTTTTCATTGATTTTTGGTATGTTGGTCAATCGAATGTATATGAGTGTAAATGGAGTTCCGACACGAGTTAATTTTTGTATTTCTTCATACATTTTTTTATGACTTGGAAGTTCGTTTAGTACATCAATTTCACTATCTGGAAATTGCTTAATATCCATTGGTTTTATTATTGAAATATACGATGATTTTTTTTGTAAAATTATCTTTCTTCCTACTTCTTTTACCCATACATAATTGTCATTGTTTTTTACCCTATAAGTAGTGGTGTAAATGGGAGTTTTTTTCGTCAATTTTTCAAGAACTTTTTTATATTCGACTAGGTCATCCTTATATATCTTTTCTTCAAATGTTTCTTCGCTAAATATGTTGTTTTCTAAACCAAATATCTCAATAAAGCGATCTGTACCAAAGAAATCTTCACCCTCATCCTTAAAGCACATACCATCATGTAGTATTTCTATAGTAGAAATGAATCTTTTTTGAAGTAGATCAGCCATTTCATTAATTTCAACAATCTCTTTTTTAAGGTCCAAATAACTTTCTGCTGATGTATCTCTTTTGAAAGCACTTGATAGTGTTTTAAAAATCAAAACTACTATAAACGTTCCCGTTAGCCCATAAGAGAAATATTCGAAGTTCTTTGAATCAAGCTCTTTATAGAAATAAAAATATCCAAGGCCCAGAACAAATGTAAAAGTGACTATAAAACTATAGTCAAATTTCTTCTTGTTTGATAATTTCAGTATTACATCATATATTACCCATACTGAAAGAATTCCAATAACAACATAAATGTTCATCTGCATCACCTTTTTGTTA
>Ga0222628_1000113_pt1 | contig 39390 bp, 47 predicted proteins | sample AntAcemetageno95_FD_179860 | JGI IMG/M metagenome (GOLD analysis project Ga0222628, IMG submission 179860) | Saline water microbial communities from Ace Lake, Antarctica - #95 | ecosystem: Environmental > Aquatic > Non-marine Saline and Alkaline > Saline | place: Antarctica: Ace Lake | collected...
AGACCCCTGTGTTGCTCTTAAACCATGTTTATGATGATCCTAGTGCAATGCATCCATCCAAGATTAAGAACTTCGGTGGTGGAAAGAAAGCTAGGTTCATGCCTAGGGTAGTTGTCCAATGTACTCATAAATTTGAAAAAGAAACTCCTTCTGGAGCACAAGATAAAAATGCTTTCTTCCAAGGTAATGCTCTTTCGTTCTTTACATGTAAAACTAATAATGTTAGACCATTCCTGAATTGTACAATGACAAATAATTTCTTAGAGGTAGACGACCCCTTTGATGGTTTATTTGAAGTTGCTGTTGGATATAAACTTATTGAACAAAGTGGACCACGTTATAAAGTTCCGCTGTACTCTGGAGATAAAAGTTGGTTCAAGAAAGAACTACTTAATGATAAAAAAGTTAAAGACGAGATGTGGAAAATATTACTTCCTTTAGTTGATGAAAAAAGTAAAAAAGATTTGGCATTTACTTCTGAGGAATATGTCATTGAAGAACCGACCGAAGAAGATTTGAAAGAACTGAAAACATCAACTGAAAAAGAGTAATCTACCATGTATGAAATTACCTCGTTTAAGAATCAAGAGAAACCAGAACCAAATTTAGACTTACCTAATGATTATGTGGAAAGGTTGATACTAAAGAAATTTATGACTGATCCACAATATACGCCATTTATTGCTGAAAATTTTAAAGAAGAGTATTTCGACAATAGTACTATTAAATGGGCTCTACATGTTGGTTCTAGGTATTACAAAGAATATAAAAGTATTCCACCTATGGAATTATTGACTAACTTATTAATTGGTTTAGGTAAAAACGAAGAAGCAAGTTTAGTTGCATCCTACGCAAATCTAAATGTAGAAGCTGATGATTTATTTATCCAGTCATCAATTAAAGGATTCTATCAATCAAAAGCTTTTTTCTATTTGATTTTCTCCAATTCAGAAAAGATAATGCGAGATAGAACAGTAACGCCATATATTAATGAACTTCAAAGAATTTCTGGATTAGATTTCAATTTTGATTTAGGATTCAATTACTTTGAAAATATCGAAGAACATATCTTTGATTTAACTACACCAGAAAAAAGGTTGGATACTGGATATGAACAACTAAATAATCTATGCAATGGTGGATTTCCTGAAGATGGCAAATGTTTAATCGTTCTTATGGCACAAGCTGGTTTAGGTAAATCTATGACTATGCACAATCTAGCTTCCAATATGATTCCTCTAGGTAAGAAAGTTCTAATTGTTTCCTTAGAGATGACTGAACAAATATACTCTCGAAGAATATCAGCAAACATGACTAAGCGGTGTATTGATTCTTTAGATGATGAAGATAATATTGATGCTATAAGAAAAAACGTTGAAAATATAAATACTATTGATGGTGCTGGATTAATTATTAAAGAATTTCCGCCAAGTGCATTACGAGCATTAACTTTAGGTAACTATATTGAAAGATTAATTTTGTCTGGATTCAAGCCGGATATTATCTTTGTTGATTATTTAAACTTAATGATGCCGAATAATGCGGTTAATGGTGGTGGGAGTTATGAAAGAGTTGGTGATATAGCGAAAGAACTTAGAGCACTTAGTTATATGTTTGAAATCCCAATTATTTCCGCTACGCAGAGCAATCGTGGCGGCTTTAATTCTTCAGACATAGATATGGAGAATATATCTGAATCGGCTCAGATAGCTCATCATGCGGATGCTCTGTTTGCTTTACATTCAGATATAGAAACAGCCCCGAATGATTTTTATTTAAAAGTATTAAAAAATAGGTTTGGTGGAAAAATTAACTCTCGGATACAATTTAATATGAACTATGATAATCTTAGATTAACTGAAATAGATTTTAATCGAAATCCTGAACCAGAACAACTAACCGAAACCAATTCTCTAGTTGAAGATATAACGAAAGAATTAAGTATCTAAAAGGAACCAAAAATGTTATACACGATTGATGGTGATTTTCATACAGACATGTCAGAAGTAATAGATTCACCAGAAGTTAAATTGAGATTATTGCGGTATTTCGATTTACTACCAGAAGAAGAAGATCACGATGAGGAACTTGGTTTAGTTTTATTTAAGTTACTTAAATCAAAATCGGATGATATGAATAATGTTCTTAATTTAGTTGATGCAAATTTAGAAACAATTTATCGAGTTAGTTTTAATTTAACACCAGATAAATGGACATCTCGAATGATCAAAAAATCAATGAAAGAATATTCTAAGTATATTAAATCTGGTGGTAGAGTTGTTAATGAAATAGAACCAAGTGTAATAGAGATTCTCGAATTGAAGAAAAAATTAATTAAATACTTTAAATTAAAAATAACCAAAGATGAAGATCAAGATTTAAGTAATGATTTATTAAGTAAAATTGAGTGGTTAAAATTACAATCTAAAGCAACTAAGAATTTAATTTATAAAAAATTAGAAATTGAAGAAAAGGTTTTAGATAAATTAATTAAACATTTAGGTGAACTTAAAGAATCTTTTGGGGGTTAAAGAAACTCCATAAGACCTTCAATATGTTTGTACTCTAAATCCACAGCTTTCTCAACCATTCTAGTCAAATTGTGGCTATCGGTGATATATAAAAAATCTTTATAAAATTCTATTAGTTTATTCTTCTGCTCTATTAATTTACTAACTATTTCATCATCACCATTTTCTTTATCTATTAAGGTAATATTTGCTAGATTAGTAAACTCTCTTTCTGATTTTGGAATTTCTACTTCTTTATTTTTAGCATACTTCATAATTTTATCTAAGATGAGATCTTCCTGTTTAGCTATATTAGATAAAATTCGTTTCAGCTTAGGAGTTTCAACAGTTTCAACTAAATCCTCAAACTGTATAGCCATTAAAAGTTTATTGCTTATTATTGTAAGGATATCTTTATTCATAAAATTGTACCTGATAGGGTTACATCTGTAACTAATTTAATTACAATATACCCGATAAGTGATAATTATTCATAACTAGCTAAAATTTCAATTAACTGTGAAGTAGTTTTACTCTGCAAAGCAATTTTCTCATCAACAGCAGATTTTACTATTGAAGTTACTGTACTATCGCCAAGTGAAACTAATCCAGATATATTATCAACATGAATATAATTTCCAGCAATATCAAGTAAATCTCTTCCACCTATTGATTGTCCAATCACATAAGCAGTTGCACCAGACATGTTATAAGCATATGCATCACCAATTAAGGGGAATATATTTTCTTCAAATGATAACCCAGAGGACAATTCAACCGAAGTTGCTTGGTCTATATTTGGGTATATGGCTTCAATTATTTCCTGTTTCTTGCTTGTGTCAATAACCCATTCATTGTTATCATTAAGTTTATGATATTTGGATGGTTTTTCTTTTATGTTTTTATTAATAATTGCATTATCTGGATTAAAATATTTTACTTTATTATATGTTGTAATTTGATTTCCTGAAATATTCATATCATCTGAAACAGCGTTTAGAACTATTACATCGTTATTTAAAATTGCTTTTATCGTATCCATTTAAAACCCCCTAAAGTTTAATTGCGTGGAATAAGAAATTACTATCTGTTGCTAAACTAGCTCCCACGGATTGGTCTACATAAGTTATAATATTACTAGCGGTATTATTAGTGAAAATTCCTGTAGCCCCAGATAGCACATAATTATTAATTCCATCATTAACTGCGTAGGTGCTAACTTGCACAAATACAAGATAGCTTCCGCTGTCTGTAATGTTTAATTGATAATTTCCAGCAGAGTTTCTTGATACAGACCAATTCCCAGAACCCGCATTGGCTATTGAACCAGTCGAACCAGTAACAGCACCATATACAGATACACCAGATTGATTTTCAACCCAATCTGGATTTTCTTCAGCACCTCTAGTTTCTAATACATATCCAGATGTTCCAGCATTCAGAGCAACCCAATTTGTTCCATTATAATAAACAATATCACCTTGAGTTCCTGATGGAAGAGAGATAATATCACCAACAGAATCTTCTAGTGTATCAACATCTCCAGATACGGTCATTAAATCTTCATATAAATCTAAGTCATTTGCTAATAGCCGAGATGTTCCACGATTCAATACCTGATCCGTTGGATACTCAGAAGCATTAACTTTTACATCTGCTAAAGTTGGATAGGGTAAACTCATAATTTTATATTTTCCTGTAAATTAATTTGTTCTTTTCTATTATTTATAAAAGTTTGTTCTTTTTTATAAATAATAGAAAAGAGATGCTCTTCTAGTCCACATAAACTAGAAGACTCTGGTGAGAAAGTTTACCAGATGACATCTCTGTAATATTTATAATATAAGAGAAAGTAAACAAATGTCAAGTAAAACTACAATTAAATCAACTAAGACTTCAATAAAATTTTCTAACACTAATAAGAAAAACACCATTAAAGAAATTATCTCTGAATATAAAAGAGTAATGAAAGAGTTTATTGACATTTTGTGGATCATTGATGATACACCAGATTTTATTAGTAAAAAAATATACTCACAAGTTGATTCGTGGTTCACTGCGGCTTTACTTCAAAATGCAGCTAGACAAGCATCTGGTATAGTTAGACAGTGTAAGGGTAAACAAGTAAAAAGAAAATTTGTAATTAATAAACTTATTTCTGAAAATAAACTAAAGAGAGCTAGAAAACTTCAAAAAATATATGATGGTATTTCTATCTCTAAACCGAAACTAAATAATGTTGGATTAACATTAGGTGGTAGATTTGCCATAATGGATTTTGATAACCAAACTTCATTTGATGGTTGGATTACTTTAAAATGTATTAGTAAAGATATACGATTGAAGATTCCATTCAAGAAAACTAAACACTTCAACAAACTATTATCTCTAGGAAAACTAAAGAGCGGAATTAGATTATCTAATAAAAATATAACTTTCATGTTTGATGTGCCCGAAATAAAAAAGAAATCAACGGGATCAACTTTAGGAATAGATATTGGATTAAAAAATGTAATTAGTTGTTCCAATAGTCATATATCTAAAATAAACTCACATGGACATGACTTAAATTCAATCTGTTCTATTCTAGCTAGAAAGAAAGGAGAGAGTAAAGGATTCAAGAGAGCTCAAGCACACAGAACCAACTATATTAACTGGTCTATAAATCAGTTGAACTTAGATAAAGTAAAGCAAGTAAATATAGAAGAAATTAAATATTTAAGATATAAAAACAAAACATCGAAAAAATTAAGTCATTGGACTTACACAGACATCTTTGGCAAGATTGAATCTTACTGTGAGGAACATGGTGTCCATGTTCTGAAAGTAAATCCAACTTATACCAGTCAACGTTGTAGTAACTGTGGATTTACTCGTAAAAGTAATCGTAAGGGAAAACTATTTAAATGCTCTGAATGTGGTTATACCACGGATGCAGATTTAAATGCTTCCATTAATATTTCTTTGAGGCTGAAACCTATATGGAAGAAGCAACGACTGAAACAAATGAATAGAGTAGGTTTCTATTGGTTAGTTGAGGGACAGGATTGTATAGTACCTGTTGTATAAAAAATATATTTTATTTAAATATATAACTATGGTCGCGCCAATTATTTATAAAATTTTTGACTTTTAAATTTTAAAGAGTATTATAATAGTAACTAACTATAAGGAAAATTAAAATATGATAAAATCGAGCTTTGATATTTTCAGTGATATTTTAACTAAGAAAAGTGGTGGAACTCTACATTTAGAGCCAGAATTTAATAAGATATGTAGTAACTTCATGTTATGTAGGATTGCAAGTATGCGTAACGAACTAACTCCACTAATAAGTATACTAAACAAATATCAGGGAAAGTGGACTCCCAAGCAAATGTATCTATTTTTGTTTAAGAATATAAAACAAACAAGCAATGTTTTTACCAAATACATCAAAAATCCTAAGAAAATAAAGGAGAAAACTAAACCGAAAAAAGAGGCTGGATTCATATTGATTTAAAAACGTGAGCGAATTTTATAAATAATATAAAACAATTAGGTTTGTAAATGGAAAAATCTAAAATTAAAAAAGAAGAAGCGATGCCAGCAACAACGTCTTCGGGTCCGATTATTAGTGCCGATCCGAGTTCGCCTGAGGCTGTTTTTACGCCAACTCGACAATCTTTAACCAAAAATAAGGACAAAAAGAAAATGGAAAAGTCAAAAGTGAAGTCAATCTGTGCTAAAGTTCTCAGCGAATCTGATGGTCAACTTGCTAGTATTTTGGAATCCGTTGAAAATTCTGATGGTGCTATCCTTGAAACAGAAAAAGTTTCTATGATTGCTGAATCTGTTGAAGAACAGGAAGCTAAAATTATTGAAGAAGCTAAGAAGAAAAAAGACGAAGATGAAGATGGAAAAGAAATCGTCAAAGAAGCTTCCGAAGAAACTGAAACTGAAACTGAAGAAGTAGTTGAAGAAGCTAAAAAAGATGATGATAAAGTTGAAGACGTCAAAGAAGCTACTCCTAAAGAATTGAAAGATGCTTTGATGAAACTTATTGATGCCGCTGATGCCGCTAAAGCCATTCTTGGTCTTGGTGATGCAGTAGAAAAAGTTGAAGAATTTGAAGAAGAATTCATGGACGAAAAGAAAGAAACTGATGAAGAAACAATTTCTGAAGCTGGTGGAGATGATCTTAAAGCTCGTATCCGCAAACATCTTGAAAAGAAATCAACAATGAAAGAAAAAGTTTCTCAGCGTAAACGTAGACAAGTTATTAAAGAAGCTCGTACACGCATCAAGAATCGTAAGCTGAAAAATATTAATGAATCTAGCAAACGTAAAGATACTGCTAAACTTATTAAAGAAAGCTTAAAAAAACGCTTGGCAAATAAGAAATAAAGTAAAGTAGTTTTCCAAGTCAATAGTAGGATTTATTTTACTTTCTACTATTGACTTTTTCTTTAAACTTGGTATTATAGAAGTAACTAACTGAGATTAAAAATGCCAAAATTACCCGACAATGGAAAAAATACTGTAGCATTAATAGCTGGATCATTTCGACCACCGAATCATAATCAGTGGAAGATGATCCAGTATTACTCTGACATGTGTGATCATGTTGTTGTACTTGTATCCGATCCCCAGAATAAAAAAACCAAACATACCTATGCCGATGGTCGTGAAGCAACCGCAGAAAGTTCAGTTAACATTTTAAAAGTTTTTGCTAAAGATGCTGATGCCGATAATGTTGGTATTATGGTAAGTCCTATACCATCTCCAGTAAGAGCAGTCTATGGTGTAGTTGCTGGAGATTATATTAATATAGTTGGTGATTATTCTGGATGGAATGCAATTATTGGATCATTCAAAGACCCAGAAAATTGGGCTAGATGGGAACGTGTAGAACCATTCGCCACAGCCGTTAATCTATTAGACACTAAAAAATATTCATATCCCCGTAGTTACTCTGCTTCTAAAGTTGTTTCTGCAATACAGCGTAGAGATAAAGGAACTAAACTAGAAAATGATGCAGATGCACTTCCTCCATTCTTATCTAATGATGCCAAAGCAGAAGTTCTATCAATGATTGGTTGGGATGATGTCGATGCTGTTGATGCTGGTGTTATGTATCTTGATAAAGAATCCGAAGAAAAAGCCAAAAAAACTGAACAGGATAAAAAAGATAGATCAGATAAAGCCCATGTACAGACCGCTATTGATGATACCGACATTACAATTACCTATGATGGTGAAGTGGCTGTTATAGATGAAAACTTAGCTAACTTTGGAAATCTTATACCAGATAATATTAAATCATTCAAAGATGATAATACTATTGATGTATATAAAATGGAAAGTAAATTATCTGACGAAGTTAAAAAATGGATAGAAAAACAAATAAATGATGGTAAATTTGATCACTTAATTATCGAGGATGACAAAGATATGAAAAAAGATGAAGAAGAAACTGAAGAAGTTGTTGAAGAATCTGTAATTGAAGAAGCAAATGAATCTGATTATTACAAAAATCAATTGGATAAATTAGATGAAGAACCGAATGAATTTGAAATTAAAGTTAAATTCGTTGGATCTGCATCAAAACATCAAACAAACTATATGGATTTGAATGCTGAATCTATTCCAGCAATAATCGACTATCTTGAAAATTTATATGAAAAGTGGTACTATTCAAAAATTTAGTTTAAATTTATCTATTGACTTTTTGGTTAAACTTGGTATTATAATAGTAATCAATATTTTATAAATAATAAAAATAACTAATCCAATTTAAGGAATTTTAAAATGAAAGTTAATATTGATGGCGAAATAACTAATGTTGATGAAGATTTATTTGTTGAAATATTTCAGGAAAATAGACCAGGCAATTTCAGTCTTAGTGGATTATATGCACTATACCAATATTTTAATAAAAATGAACCAAACATGGAACTTGATGTTGTAAAAATAGCATCTAACTTTACTGAATTAGATGATTTAGAAGAAATAAAAAAAGCATATCCAGAAGTTGAAGATGTTAAATCCATCGAAGAATTAAAAAAATTAACTAAAGTTATTGAATTTAATGACGGAATAATTATTCAAGATATTTAAAATAGTTAACCAATCAAATTAAGGAATTACAGAAATGGATATTACCAAAGAACAAGCTGAATCATTAAACGAAGAAATCCTAATTACAGATTATTTATCTGAACTTAGCTTTGATGTTACTGAGAATATGACGGTTGAAAAAGTTGAAGAAGAATTAAATATCCTTATAGATGAACATGAAATTATTGGTTATAGTCCAGCTATAGAATTTTTATCCAACGAAGATGCTAGTTTAACTGAAAGTTTAGAACTAGCATCTGAATATGGATTTGAAATTATTGGTTTAAATTCAGAAATTCTTGCAACTTTACTTATGCAAGATAGAATGCGAGATGATTTATCAAAATCCATTTTAAAAATATTTAAATAAAATAAGGAATTGTGAAAAATGAAAATTGAAGTTTATAAAGATTTATTTGTTGAATTGTTTGAAGACACTCGTCCTGATAATTTTAGTCGTGGTGGGCTATATGCATTGTTTGATTATCTTGATCGTCTTGAGGAAGATACTGGTGAAGACACTACATTAGATGTTATTGGTATATGTTCAGAATATTCAGAATATGAAAACATTGAAGAAATAAAAGATAACTACAATGATGTTGACTCGCTTGAAGATTTACTTAACATGACATCAGTTATTGAATTTGATGGTGGGATTATTATTCAAGATTTTTAATTAAACAAAGAGAGAAGAAATGGAGAGAGTAGAAATTATAATTCCAACATTTGGTCAAGAATTATTCACGATTAAATGTTTAGAGAGTATTAAAAAGAATTCATCCTATACCCCATATATCTTATGGGTTGATAATGGAAGTACACCAGAATCACGTTCAGCCGTACTAGATGCTCTACAAAGTCTAGGACTTGATTATCTATCCATATTCACAGAACATCGCTTAGGATTCGTTAAAGCAGTTAATTTGGCTATGTCTAAGATAACTACCGATTACTTCTGTATTCTAAACAATGATACTGAAGTATGTAAAAATTGGGATAAGAACCTAATTAATCCACTTAAAGAAAATGAAGATATTATTGCAAGTGGTCCACTAACTACCGAGAACACTTCACATCAGGATATTCTTAGAATGTCTGATAAACTTAAACCTTTAAGAAACATTAAACATGTTCTGTTAAAAACCAAAAACATAGAAACTAAGAGTGCCATACTAAGTTCTGTTTTTAATAGTACCGAATTTATTGAAATGGAAAAACTAGCTTTCTTCTGTACTATATTTAAATCAGAAATAATTGATGATGTTGGAAAACTCGATGAACTATTCGGTGATGGATATTCTGATGATAATGATTATTGTGAACGAATTAAAAAACTTCATCTAAAAATGGTCTTAGTTCCATCTGTATATATTGAACATTACCATAGAAAAACATTTAGTAGTATATACACACAAAAAGAAATTAGTGAAATGATTCACGGTAACAGAGCTAAAATGAGGAATAAAAAATGAGTAATCCAAAAGTAGCAATAATAACTAGAACCATGAATAGATTAGAATATCTAACTAGATGTATAGCTGAAATTTATAGATTAGCTGATTATGATAATTATGACCATATAATTATAAATCAAAATAGTTCTGATGGAACAAAGGAATTTCTCCACTCTTTACTTGTAGAGGGTGTTTATAAATTAAAAGTCAAAAACAATGAGATAAATACTGGTGATGCTGGTGGCATGAAAGATGGTTACGATATGTTACCATCTGATTGTAAATATGTAATGCAGTTTGATAGTGATTGTTATCCACTTGAACCAAGCTTCTTAAAACGTATTGTAAAGGTCATGGAAGCCGATGAAACTATTGGATTGCTTATGCTTAGGCGTGAGGGTGTATTTTCGGTTATAGCTCCACTAAAACGCAGTCTAATTAAAAAAGCTGGTGAGTGGTTGGCTGAAATAGATAAAGGAACATGTTGTACTATTATTAGAAAATCATTATTAGATAAAATTAATCTATGGTACACAAAAGATAAAATCGGATGGGGCTTTAAAATATCAGAAGAAATCAGAAAACTTGGATTTAGAATAGTGAAAGCATGGAAGATTAAAGTTATGCACTCAGATAATACTATAGGACAACTAGAAAGATACCCTATTTATTTTTCTCATAAGACAACTGGTGGAAGTAATTTTATTGAACTTGATTATAGCAAAATACAACCAAAGGACAAATAATGGAATTTATTACCCACGAAAATTTTCTCGAAATGCAAGTTAAAACCCCACTGTATTATTGTGATAAACGCTGGCTTTACTATTCGGATGTAATTAACTTCATCAAAGAATATTTTCCAGATGCAAAAACTTCATTAGAGTTAGGTTGTTTAGATTTACCGATAGTTAAAAATTCTGCAACTATGGATATTGTTGATAACTCAAATCCAACCTATCTTATGGATGCAACTAAAACACCGTGGACTATGATTGAAGATAAACAATATGATGTATTTATTGGTTTACAGGTATTTGAACATCTTGGCGATTCACAAGTGGAAGTATTTAAAGAAGTTCAGCGAACATGTAAATATGCTGTATTAAGTTTTCCTTGGATGTGGCATTGTCCAGGAAATATACATCACATGATTTGTACACCACAAATTAAAGAGTGGACATGTGATCAGAAGCCAATACATTTTACTAAAAAAGGTTCAAGAATAATTTATCTATTTAAATTTTAGGAGAGAAATTAATGGGACATGTAGTTAAACTTTCCGATGAAGTTGTTGGAACAGAAATTATCCAAAAATTTATACCACAACATTCGGACTTAAAACAGATTAAATTAATGTGTGGAACATATATTAAAAATACTTTAAGTAATATTAAAGTATCGATAGTTAAAGGTGATTTAATTATATATAACACCACAATAAATTTATCAAATTGTGTTTATAATGAATATATCACTATAGATTGTAATATTAAATTAGAAAAAAATTCACTATATTCATTAGTAATTAGTGATATAAATTCTTATCATGGTTCAACCACAACATCAAAACAAAGAAAACTAACAGAGAAGTTTTATTTATCTGTTAGTTGTCAATTTATCTATGAGTGTGAAAAATATAATAAACAATTAGCAAATAATTTAGGTAAAATTAGTATTATTATTCCAGTATATAATACATCAGGATATTTAACTAATCTTTTAAATTCTATACAAGCACAAAGATATAATAACTATGAAATTATAATTGTTGATGATGGTTCAAAGAAAATAGATTTAATGAAAACTAGAAAAATAATACGAGAACATTCACTAGATGTTACGCTATTGTGGAATAAATCAAATAAAGGTGCTCCACATGCCAGAAATAGGGGTTATGATAAATCAACTGGAGAGTATTTATTATTTTGTGATTCTGATGTGATTATGAAACAATCTATGTTAGAGGAAATGATTAACAAAATACAACAAAATAAACAAGCTGATTGGATATATTGTGATTATCAATTAGGTGATAAAGTTCTTAGTTTCTGGGATTTTAATGCTAAAAAATTTCATAAAACAAATTGTTCTTCATCTATGTCTTTGATTCGTTCTTCAAAATTTCCTCGATGGGATGAATCAATTAAGAAGTTGCAAGATTGGGATCTGTTTCTAACCATGTATGATGCTGGTTCGGTTGGAACTTGGATAAATGAAGTTCTATTTTTGGCGGCAGATAGACCAAATGGAATTACTAATAATAATAGTGTATCTGAGATGGATGCTAGAAGTATAGTTTTAAAAAAGCATAAGTAATTTTATAAATAATAGAAAACAACTAATTAATATAAGGATAAATTAATTATGAAAGTTAAACAAATAGCACCAAACCAATTAGAAATCAATGCTGATGAATTTACCTATTTTCAATCTTACGAAACGGTAATCGCTAAAGTAAATAACGATTCTGGTCAACTAACTTTAGATGAAGAAAAGTGAAACTACTCAGCAACCACAAGTAAATTCAGAAATAGATTTACTGGATTAACTACTCAGGAAACAAAAGATGGAATTGAAGATGGTTCAATAGAACTTGACAATTTGAATAAAATAGGTGATTAAATGAAAGATTTAGAAGACATAAGATGGGATATACTAGATGAAATTGACGAGTGTGAAGATAAGTTAAAAATCCTAAAAGAAGAATTGCGTGAAGTTGAATCTGACATCAGAAAACAAAATAACTAAATAGTTTCCCTCTCTCCTGTGGAGCCTAGTTGAAATTAAATTTCAACTAGGCTCCTTTTTTATCTAATAGATGAATCTCTAAAATCCTTAACTGTCAATCTAATTAATCTAATTCCATTATTTTTACAATAGTCGTTTTTTCTTTTATCGTGTATCAATAATCGTTCATAGTTCTTTTTTGGCATAAACCACTCAACCCACTTAAAATGTTGTATACCATCACACTCAATAGCCACATTGTGATCCGGCAAATAAAAATCAAACATCAACAAACCACCACCACAACCAACTAAACCATCAAAGGTCTTTTGTGGTTCAAAGTTCATACCCCGTTTAATGAGGTGGTTAGTCATAACTCGTTCCATGTGAGAATATTTACAGACAGAACAACCTTTACCATTTATGTGATTGTTCATGTTTTGTTTGAAAAATCCATGTTCAGGACACCCTATCCATACTTTAGATTGTTGGTTTTTGAAATCTTCATGAACTCGTGAATAATCATATTTGTTGTTATGTGTTTCTTTGGCTTTGTTTATTGATGACTCTATACGCATGTTTAGTGGCTGTTTTACATTGGCGCAATGTTTACAATCCTTACCATTTATATGGTTATAAAATAATTGTTTAACCCAACCATGCACTGGACATCCTATCAACACTTCGGAGTGTTGATTTTTAAAGTTCTCGTGTACTCGTGAATAATCATATTTGTTATTGTGTTTTATTTTTGCTCTATTGATAGCTGAATTTAATCGATGTTCTAATGGTTGATTTGTATTAGTACACTTTGGACAATTGCCACCACCAATATTAGTGATTATTAATTGCTTATACCATCCATGTATTTTACACCCTATCCACACTTTAGATTGTTGGGTTTTAAAATCTTCGTGAACTCTGGAATAATCATACTTATCACCATGAACTTCTTTAGCTCTATTGATGGCATATTGTAATCTAATTTCAAGTGTGGCATACTGTGGTCGAGATTCTAGTGTAGTTTGTTTCTTTTTCATTGGTTTCCATTATAAATAGTTATATGAGATGTTATTCTGGTAGAGTTTCCAACCAGAGTTCTTTAGTTATCCACAACTAAAGAACCATCTCTGTTTATATTATTTATACTTTTCAGTAAATTTTATAAATAATAGAAAAGAATTAAAGGATTATTTATGAGTTATGCAATTCACGACAACCAAATAACGACTAAAGATGGATTTAAAAGCTGGATTCTAAGAAAGCTTGGCTCTCCACTAATATCTGTTGAAATAACAGACGATCAACTCACCGATTGTATTGATGATTCTATTTCTTTTTATGTAGAATATGCGGCAAATGACACTCAATTTTATGCTATATCATTTGCTGATTATACCGAGAATATTGGAATTACTTTACCTAAGAATATAGTTGGAATAAGAGATTTAAATTCTAATGTAATTGGTCCAGGTGGTCAAGGTGCTGGTAAAATTGACAACTACATGAATGACCTCTTAATGAATGGTGCGGTATCTTTCCCGATGTTTGGACGTGGTGGGGGTGGTGGTTGGCTTGGGTATGAACTATCCATGCAGTATCTTAATCTCTCTCAGAGGATGCTTGGGGGTGATTATGACTTTACCTTTAACTATAGAACAAGAAACCTCAAATTAATTCCAGATCCAGTAACCACAAGTAATGTTGAAAGTGGTTGGGCTGTTCTTCATGTTCTTTCTGTTGATGAAGATAGTGTTCAATATGGTGAAAATTGGGTTAAGCGAATGGCACTAGCTATAGCTAAAGTAACTCTTGGAACTATTAGAAGTAAATTTATGGACATGCACTTACCAGGGGGTGGAAGAATTGATACTGGAATTAGGGATGAGGGAATTAAAGAACGAGATGAATTACGAGAAGAATTATTAGATAAAAATCCAATAATTTCGATAATCAAAGCATAACTATTTTAAAAATTATAAATAATAGAAAAAGAATATTTACTAAAGTCAAAATAAGGAACATTAGACATGGCAATTAGAACAATCAATCATCCAGGTGTTGAAATCGTTGAAAGGGATTTATCTCAAGTCGCCGACACACTGGTTGGTACAGTTGTTATGATCACAGGTTACACTCAGAAGGGTCCAGTTAAAACTCCTATGATAGTATCAACCGAACAATCATATCTCGACATTTTTGGTACACCCGAATCAGAAGCAGAATATTATCACTATCTGGCAGTTAAAGATACTATTGATAATCAAGGAACTGCTCTCGTTTGTAAGTTACCATATAATAATGTAAGCGATCAGAATTATAGAACAACTTTACTAAAATTCTCTACATCAGAATTGGTTTCTGGATTAAGTGCAACTAGTGATGCTGGTTACGCTAGTGAAGCTGGAACTCAATTTGATTATACAAATGCCTTTGAATTAACTTACGAAACCAATTATATTCCAACTTCTGCATATCAAGCTCTAGAAACAACTGGTGAATTTGTTGCCGTTGGTGATATTGCTGATTATCAGGATAAACATTTTGCTATAATTGATTATAATAAATCTATCGTTAGTGGTGAAGATGGTGATAATGGAATATTTACTGTTATTGTTGACCCAGTTAAAGCTTTAATAGCTCAGAGGCTTTTAACTGATAGTGTCGGTAATGATACTATGGATATTGTTAATATTGTTAATAAAACAACTGTTGCTGGTGCTGTTACAACTGAAGTAGCTATTTCAGATTGGTTAGAGCCACTCTCAGGTGTTGTTTCTGGTTCTAGTATATCAGAAGACGTAGTTAGCCAATATCCAGCGTTTAACACTACTGTAGACAATAATGAAGTTGTTTTGAATAAAGACACAAGTCTTCATATTGGTGTTATAGTCTGTAGAGTATTCTCAAATGAAAATACTGATGGAAAACCATCTATATCAATTGCTGAAGCACATGTTGGAAGTGTTTTAACTGAACGAGATAAAGTAACTGGACAAAGTAATTTCATTTGTGATATTGTCAATACAAATTCAAATTACATTAAAATGTATAGAAATGAAGATAAGACTGCTGGATTACCATCAAATAAAGTTACTGATTTGATTTATACAACCACTAATGAACACACTCTTACAAGTTTTGGTAGTGGTTCAGATACTAAATTAATTGAAGGTGGTCAAATTGTTTCAGAACTTGATAAAGTATATGCACAATTATCTGATATTGATAAACAACAAATCGATGTTTACTTGGATGGTGGATTAAGTTCTATCGCACAATTTACAGATGATAATGCTGGAACCGGAACTGTGTATGACCCTATACATGATACTGATACTAATGATGTAACTATTACTTCATTAACTCAGATAGCTACTTGGGTTAATCTCGTTAGTGCCATTAATGGATTCTGTAAGAATACTCGTAGAGATTGTATATCTATTATTGATGCACCTAGACATTTTGCTCTAGTTGGTGATGCTAAAGTAGTTCGTTCAACTAATCCAGATGTAAACTTTGATAATACTTTAGCTAAAAGAGTTCCTTTAATTTCGGCTGTTATGAATAACTCTTTTGAAGCTCCTTATGTCCACTGGCTTAGAACCACTAATAAATTTACTGGTGCTTTAATCTGGGTTCCTAATAGCTGTTTCATGGGTGGATTGTGTTGTAATGTTGACTTTAACTACAACTATTGGGATGCTCCTTATGGTTTAGAACGTGGATTACTCTCAAATATTGTTGATGTTTCATTTGGAGTTACGGCTAAACAGGAAGATTTCTTATACAACAATAACTTAAATTATGTTAAGAACTTTCCGATTGAAGGATTTGTTGTCTGGGGACAAAAGACCGGACAGAAACAGGCATCTGCTTATGATCGAATTAATGTTCGTAGAATGGTTCTTCGTTTAGAGCGATATGTTTATCAAGCATGTCGTGGATTTGTTGGAAAAGTAAATAACACATTTACTCGTAGACAACTCTTAAGTATCATAGAACCGGAATTTAAACGGGTTAAAGCCGCTGGTGGATTATATGATTATCTTCTAGTTTGTGATGATACAAATAATACATCTGATGTCATTGACCTTAATGAATTGAAAGTTGGTGTTTATATCCAACCAGTTAAGGTTGCTGACTTCATTAGAGTAACTTTCTTTACTACTCGTACTGGAGTTAATTTTGAAGAATTAATTGGCACAATTTAAAGTTGGTTTGATAGTAAAATAGCCCGAATGAAATATTTCATTCGGGATATTTTTTAGTCGTTTATAAATTTTACTTTATTAATTGATAACTCAGAAAACTTATCTTTTCCGATAGTAAATGATTTGATCTTCCGTGTAAACATATTACGAATTTTTTCTTTTAAAATACTTTCTGGTGAAGAAACTTTAACCTTTTCTGGAATTTCCTGACTTTCTTTAAGCAATTTACTTTTTTCTTCTTTGTAATATTGCTTTTCTACTAATAGTGAAAAATTAATATTACCTGTTTCGTTTTCAACATAAAGACCATTTTCCTTATCAGTTAATTGTGTTTTATTAGTGTTTTTGGTTTTAGGTGTCTGAATTGATTCTTTTAAAGAAACAACAGCTTCTTTAACTTCTTCTACACTATATTCAACATCAAAATGTTTTAGTGGACAAGAACGTTTTCTAGCATTAAATTCTTCTTTATCTTCATCGTAATAACAATCACCTTCAATATGAATTGATGAAAAGTCATCTAATTCAATTGCATCATTTATTACCTGTATATTGAAATCTTTTAAATTTTCATAAGAACATCCAATTTGACCAATCACGGATGAAACATTTCCTTTTTTATCAACATAATCGGTGATTCCTATATAAGAACCTGACGGAGCATGTTCAACGGCTTCTGCGATATCTGTAAAATTAAGCATAATAAATTTCCTTTGTTTAGTTTGTTTACTCTTATAATACCAAGTTTGACGGAAAAGTCAATAGCCGATTCATAAAAAATTATATTTCTTTTTATTTTATTATTTTAATCTTCCCAGTCATAAAACCCATTTTTATTCTTTTTACCCTTTACATAGTGGACATTGTTTTTATCATAACGATCTTTCTCAGAACATTTAATATCATCACAATCCAAATGTTCAAAATAACAATCTGTACAATATTGACAATAGCTAGGATTTTTAACGCATTTAACCCCAACCCATTTACCATTATCATCCTCAACTGAGTCAATAGATCCAATAGATAATTCACCGGCAAATAAATAACCAGTATCTAATCTAACATTTTCTGGATTATATCTATTAAGAAGAACTTTCAATTTTTCCTGATTTTCTTCTGCACAGGCTAGTCGAATAATATATCGTCCAAATTTATCGACAATGTGATCCAAGAGAACATCAAATTTATTTCTATAATAACCACGTGCACAATAGCCATCACCATCAATGGCATCTTTATGAATTTCAACGAAAACATCATCTGGACTAAATTTTACTAATTTTTCACAATTCCAATGTTCTTCTGGATTAACAGTAACTCCATTATCACGAAGATATTGAATCATAGTGATTTCCTTATCATCATACTTTCCAACGAGTGCTTCTACTAAAGATTGTTTTTCATCAAGTCTTAAATTACCTTTTTTCATTTTACTACTTCCTTTTGGTTAAAATTTACTATTATAATACTACGTTAAATTCAAAAGCCAAATTTATTTTCATTAAAAATCTAATTCCATTTTCAGACACTTCTCTGAATTACTTATATCATAACCAAATCCAGCAATTATATATGTAACAATATCTTTCAGTCCATCTATAACCGCATATTGTTTTGTTATTTCTTTTTGAATTTGTTTTATTCTTGGATCTTTACTTGATGCTTCATTCTTTAAATGTTTTGGAATTTGATCTGATGTTACAGTTTTATTCGTCTGGGTCTTAATATATGCTTTAACTAATATATCTTCAGCATCTTTTAATTTAGTTAATCTAGCTTTTTCTGAATGATATATCCGTATCCACTTTAATTTTATCCCTGGACACTTTAACGCTTTTTCTTTAAGATTAATTTCTCTTAAAGTTATGTCTTCTTCTAATTCTATTAAATGTTTTTCTAATCTATCATTCATCCAATTTACCCTGTTTTTCAACTTCCGCTTTCATTTTTCTGAATTTATCAACCGCACTTTCTTGTGTATACGGAACAACATCAATAGCATCATCAGTAGGAATTACTCCGCCATTTCTTTTAGCCTCTACAAGAGCTAAATCCATTTCATGTTTTCGTTCTTGTTGCTGTTGTCTAGCTTTAATTTTTAACTGTTCTAAAGCAATCTTTTGTTTAAAATCTAATTCTTTAGTATGTAACTTAATAAAGTCATTTGCTGTATTTCTAACTAAAGTCATTACCGACGACATTCCAGAAAGAACCCCATCAGCTTCAATGTCCTGATATTCAAATTTGTTTATTAATTTTTCACCAGCATCTATTAGTTTATCTAATTTTTTATACACTTCGGTTAATTCAACTTCACCAGTTTCACCAGCAACAACTGGAGTATATTTAGAAATTTCGTTGAGATTATCTGGAATTAAAATCTCAGCATCTTGTAATATATTATCTAGTTCATTTGGATCAAATTCACTCATTTGGTTCTTCCTCAACTGGTGTCCACACTTTTACTTCAATTTCACATTTAGGAATAACTTTTCCATCATTATCTAATGCCCTAGCTTCCATATCAACGTCTTCATGTTTTACATTTACCCAATCTAACTTCCATAGTTGAGTATTTTCTATCTTAAATTTTATTCCATTATTGGTAAATGTCTTAACATTAGTCTTATTAGTTAATTTTGGTTTTTCTTCAACTACCTTTTGTTCTTGTACTTCTGGAGCAACTTCATCAGTTACTTGCTGTTTAGTTACTTGCTGTTTAGCTTTTTTTACTGATTCAACAACGCCCTTTGGAAATTTTTCATTTAACATAATCATAGCATCATCTTTAACCCCATCGGCATCAGCACCAGAATATTCTCCCTCTGGACTATGACCAACAATAACCGCCTTTGGAAATGTTTTCCTAAAATGTTGAATAGATTGAAATGATCCACTATCTGTTATAATATCTGGAGTACCTTGAATAACCGTTATAATTTGATATTTTACAAAAACCATTTAATTTTTTCCTTATTTTAGTATTACGTTTTTTGGTATTTCTAACTTTATTCTATTAATTATAAATTTTGGAATTACTAAATCTCTTGGTATATCTAAGCTATTATTTCCATCTTGAATATATCTTGATGTATAATTATCTTTAAATGTAAATTGATTTAATTTTACGATAATTTTAAATATATCATGGACATCAACATTATCCACCTCCATTGATTTACAAAATACTCCACTTGCAATATATCTATCCATCTCAACTGACATAGAATGTCCATTAATACTTGAACAATAATTGGTTAAATTGTGATTTTTAAATGATCTCCAATTTTCCTGTGGATGACAGCTTTTAATTATAATAGTTTTTTCATTAATCATATCATCAAAGTATTCCATGAATAATCTTTTAGTTTTATCACTTGGTGGTTGAAAGAATATTCCTCTATTTGTTTCAGCATAACTATTTGGATTCTCTAAAACTAATCTAAATAATGCTCTATCAACTAAATTTATAAACCATTCTATTTCAAACATTTGAGCCAAATTTCCTTATTTCTTGTTTTGGTTTTTTAACTTTCTGCTTCTCACCAAATTTTATTATTCCATCAATTACACACTTTCCAATATATATTCCATCAGCATCACCATGATCTGTTATTAACTTTTTATATTGTGGATATTCTTCAATTCCAAGTTTAGCACACTCTCGCTTTAATGCTTCACCACCGAACCCCTTTAAATATCGCCTCTGCCACCTCTTAGAATCGATTACTAGATAATCTATACTAGATAACCCCAAAGCTATTATAGTGGCTTCAAACGCTCTTAAAGCTATCATAGACTGATTATATCGCTCTGGATTTGATAATGGTCTTTCCAAAACAGCAAAACAATTCTTATTGTACTTAGAAAACAAATCCAACAATTCAGTAAAATCTATCCTAGAAACATTATTTATTTCCTTAGTATAACTTTGCTGAACATAATGTGGAGTTAATATAAATTCAACTAACTCATCTCCAACAAAAACTGATATAGTTCCTGTTGTGCCATTATCTATTCCAATCACAGTTTTTTGTTTTTTGTTCATGATAATATTATACTACTTAAAAAGAGAAAATCAAATTTATTTCAAAAACTTTCGCCTTTTTTATAAATAATAGAAAAAGAGGCTCTGTTAGTTGTATCAAACTAACAGACTCTGGTGAGAAACTTTACCAGATTAACCTCTCTGTAATATTTATAATATAAGAGAAACTAAAGTAATGTCAAGTAAATTAGTTAAAAAATCATATAGTTTTTATTCAAAAGAACTAAACTCCACCAAAAGAGAATTGCTCTACAAGAAAGCCATTGAACTAAGAGACTTTAGAAATCAAATCTCGCAAGAAGTTTGTTTAAACTTACCTAAGTTTGAAAAGATGTCTAAATTTGATTGGATTAACCACTTTAGAACCAGACTGCCCAACTGTAGTAGTGCTGATATTAGTTGTACAATATCTGATGTCTTTATCAATTATCAAAATAAAATAAATTCTTTCAGACAAAAAATATCATTTAAACTACAAAAATCTCTAGGGGTTAGATACTATAAGAAGAACCACAAACAACATAAGAAAGGTGATTTCCATTCCCACGACATGACTTTTAGATATACTAGATTAACTAAAGTAATAACATATCTAGCTAGATATTACAATGATGGAATGCTAAATTGGTTAAAGAAAAATAAAGATGTAGATGAAAAGAAGAAACAACTTAGAACTGATGCTTATAATCTATTGGTTAAATATGACCAGAGAATAATTAAACTAATTAAATCAAGAAGACAAAGAGTTCTAAATAAATTAACTGAACATCCAATAGAGTTTAAATCTCTTTCCTTTAGGTCATATAATGAAATAACACAACCAATATTAGCGCAGAATAAAAATATTCATTCTAAATATAATTCATACATCACATTAGGAGCACAGAAAACTAAAGATGGCAAAATACATATTCCAGTTAAATTTGATGATAAACATCATGGAACTATAGATGACTATAAAACCAAAGCAAAGAAAAATGACATTATTACAACTCCATATATAGTTTCTTTCCTCACTAATGGTTCTATTAGAATAACTTTAACCAAAGATATGCCGGATGAATCTATAACCAATAAACATAATTATATGGGAGTTGATGTCAATATTAAACATAATCTATTCTCCACATGTAGTGGAACTGAAATAGATTATGACAGGAAGATATTTGATGGATATGTTAAATTCCTCAAGAGATTAGATAAAAAGAAACTCAACAAGAAGAAATATAATCAAGGTAGAGACCTCTCAAGAAATGACCAAACCAAATTTGATAAGTGGAAAATTAGAATAAAAGACACGTTAAAGAGAAAATCTAACGAATTAGTCAAAGAAGCGATTAAACAAAACAAAGATCATATTGTAATGGAAGATTTAAAATTAATGGGTAAGATGTACTCTAGGTCTAAAGAGTTCGATGGGTTTAAATATTCAAGACTAATAAGATTACTCAACCTTAGTGATCTAAAAAATATAGTTACATCCATTGCTAATAAACATGGTTTACAAGTAAGTTTTGTTCAACCACACTACACAAGTCAAACCTGTAACAAGTGTGGTTGTATATCAAGAAGTAATAGAGTTACACAGGAGACGTTCTCCTGTGTCGATTGTGGGTCTTCATCTAATGCAGACACTCATTCAGCTATTAACATAAGAGATAGGTTAGAAAGCTCTGAATTGAGATCTAGTTTATTAAATATGAAAAATGGTTTATATAGTCCTAAGAAAATGAAAAAGGAAACTATTAAATTTATTTTATATAATCACTACAGTTCTTTATAGAGCTGACAAAAAGAGTTTAACTTAGGTTATTCTTGATTTTAAGTGATTATTGTCAATTCCGATGACGATTTTCTTTTTATTATCCACAAACATCATCTAATAATTTATCTAAGTCTAATTCTTCTTCTGATTTTTGTTTAACTTCAACTTGAACAACTGGTTCTTCTGCTTTATATTCAACACAACTATCTGAAACCGCTTTAGTTAAATCTTCATAATTATTTTTTTCTTCTATTGGACATTGTTCAACTACACCAGAACTTTCTGAAAATAGAACCACATCTTTCGTCGATTCGTTAATTATATTGGTAACTTCAACCGGAACATCTTTCATCTTAATTAATTTAGTATTACGCTTATATGCTTCAAACACTTCATTATCACTTTTAAGTAGTTTAGAAAGCATGGATAAATCAGCAATATACTTTGGTGCGGTCTTTGGTCCCATCTTTCTTGGTCTAACTGATGGAATAGAATCTGATGGATCTCCAGTTAAAATCTTAAAGTGTAAAAAATTTTCTGCGGTCTTATCAAATTCTATGGTCATCTTATGTTTCTTTTCTATCTTCTCATACATAAGTTCTAAAGATAATTCTGTTCCATCTGGATGAACTTGTTTAACTCTATCACCAAGAAGTGTACATATATCAAAATCACCAGAAACATTAATCACCGAATCGCTAGTTTCAGTTAAAATTCTTTTAGTGAAATGATAAAGTAAATCATCACCCTCGGCAGAATCGACTTTGGCTATTTGCGATTTGTAATCCACACATTGTTTATTAATCCATTCTCGAACTGTTTCGTGGATTGGTTTCATATCAAATTTACGTTTTATCTTATCCCGATTTCCTTTATATCCTTCAAATATTTCTTTTCTCCAAATTTCGTGTCTAGGACAATCAAAACAATAAATTACTTTTTCTCGTTTAATTATTGGACTTATTGAAGAAATTGCATTAAATAACTGATGGTCAAAGTAAGCTAACATCTCAGATTCAAATGTATCTATTTCCTCTATTGGATTAAAATCTTCTCCACACATCTCAGCATAAGCATCTTTATATTTAACGAAAGTTGCATGAGCTCCATAATTTAATAAAAACGAAACATCAACCAGAACCCAACAATTTTGATAATTGAACATTATTTCTTCTCCTCTTCATTATCTCTATTATCCATAACAGCTAAAATATTTTCAACATTAGTTATATGAAATTCTGTATCATGTGAATACACTGAATAATAATCATAGATAACTTTCATTCCAGCAGTTATTCCAGTTATCTTTTCCGCTTCTTCATTTATTCGACAGACTATTCCTCGGTTAGTTCTTACTATCTGTTGTTCTTCCATATATTTAGGAATATAAATTCCATTAACCAAATCAATTGGATGTGCTTTATCTGGATATATTCCAAGCTTCCGTCCAGTTACATGATCCAATCTAGTTTTTGGAATTGTGTAATATTTTACCGCACTTGTTTTCCTTTCAAAGTAATCTGTATTTGTTTCAGAAACATATTCACCACCCTCAACCATAGCTAATATTTGATGATGTGGAACTATTGTAACATTTTGTCCATTATGTTTAAGTGTGGTTGTTGATCCAAGCCGCTCCATGACAATAATATCACCAATGTTTAAATCTGGATCATTTGCAAGTAAACCTTTATTTATTATTCTTGCTATAACCTGTTCAGACTTGAATGAATCATCTGGAAGAAATATAGCTCCTTTTTTCTTCTCTACCATCATTTCAACTAAATAAGTATCTCCAATAGAAATCATATTACATCCACCATTTCAAATTTTTCTAAAACTTTATCTATTTCTTCTTCATCTGTAACTTCTTTATATGGTATACCAGAACCGAAATCATTAATTACTTCGTGGGTGTCGTCCAATTTCATTATGTTTTTAATTGCAACAATATCTTCTAAACAATAGCACCTAACATGATATATGTTATTGTCAATTTCAATTTCGCTTTTTCTTAAACAAACATCTTTTCTTAATTTTTCATATAGTTCATCATCTACGTAATTATTTAAAATTACGATATTCACTAATTCATTAATGATGTCTTCTTCTACGATTACTTCTCTTTTGTCGTTTTTCATTTTACTTCTTCCTTTTGGTTAATTATTGTTAAAAAATATAATTCTTTGCTTTAATGTATGCCACGATTTTTGATGTCCCATTATCTAATTCGACATCTCGTTCTTTCATTGCCTGTTTATCGTGTTTTACATTTTCAATATCTAATATAGGTTCTTTTCCATCAAAAGTCAAGAAATATTTGTAAGAATCTATAATGTCAAGAAATATTCCGTTAGATGGAATAAGTTTATTCTCAGCTAAAGTGAACAAATAATCTTCAAAGAACATAGTTTTAAGTTTAGTATTAAATCTAATATCTTTAGTTATCGCTCTATCAATAATAAACCAAGCTGGATTTGGTGAACGAACCGCAATAGCTGTTAATATATTACCAATGTCAACAGCAATTATTGGATTTGGTCTACTGAATACTCTATTGCAATTTGGAATAAATTCGGAATAGGGATAGAAACAAATCGGTAATAAATATTTACTCATCAGGTCAATGTATTTTTTAACAACTTTATTATCATATTTCTGATCTACATTCCTAATTAACAAATATCTTTTAGTTTCTTTATCCAGATATTCATTTAATTTTTCTGGAAGAGATTGATAATCTTCACCAGTATAAGTTTTTTCTACAATCATTTTTCTCGTTCCTTAACTACCCGATGGCTATTAATATCATCTATGTTATCCTGAAACATCTGTTTTAGAATATCAACATAATCAGAATTCTTAGAATATAATCCAAGCATCCAAGCCAATTCTTCATTTTCCATCATACGACCCTCTTCATCGGTTAAATCACTTTCTACGATGAAACAGTCATTGTTCTTCTTAACCACCACAGCACAGTCCCCAGGAAGCAATCTAAGCATCCTGTAACCAGCTACACTCCGAACATCCTGATCGTCTTTATTTCCAAAGATAGAAATAATTTTCAATATTAAATTTCCAATTAATTTTTTCATTTTTAACGCCACCCGTTATTTTGGTTAATTTTAATTTTCATAGTTTTCTGATTTAACATAAATAGCTTCTTGTGAATGTCTAAATTATCTTCAAGAAAATATCCATTCTTAGCATTTGAATCGCCATGCTCCACTATATCCCTCCCATGTTTAACTGTTTCTAAATAATTCTTCTTTGACTTCAAAATATAATCTATCTTCTTTTGTAAATCATTAGCTGTTATAAATCTATTATCAGTATATTTAGAATAACAAGCACACTCTTGAACTATTGACGGTATACCTAAAGCCCATGATTCAACCAGCTTAATGTTACTTTTACATTGATTAAATAAATTATCTTGTAATGGAGCAACCCATAGATCATATCCTCGGTTAGCTATCTCTCTTGGATAATTATATACATCACATGGTGGATCTTTAAACACCTTACCATCTTTAAGTAAATCTTTTAACTGTAATGGTAATCCACCAACAAAATGAAATTCATATTTCTTGATATTACTTCTTATCCAATCAATTATATGAGTAAAATCATCAACTCCATTATTTAGGTTTTTCAAATCAAAGTGATTACTCCCACAGACAAAAGCTATTTTTGGTTTCTTCATATTATTATATCTAGTTTCTATTCTACCTATATCATAAGAATTTCCAATCCACCATTTTGGGACATAATTGGGAACTGTTATAAAATTTTCTTTAGGTATTCTAAATATCTTCTGGTAATATTCTCCAAGTATATCTGTTGACACCGTAATAAAATCAGCTAATTTCATTATATCACCAAGTGCCTTAGTTCTATCAGCATTATATTGTGGTTTAGCTAAATTATAATTAGGCATATCAGTGTGGACTAGAACATCATCTATGTCATAAATTAACCAGCTACCAAATGTATCATTGACCACTTTTAGTACACTTTTGATAAAATTAAGCTGATGAGCTGTACATTGTCGCTGAATCTTAATCATCCTAACATGTTGATAATATGTAACATTAGTTATCGGTATAAATGATTCAGAAGCTATGACGTTTCTGTGGTTAGCCATCATTGCCAACTTTGGGGTTACAATGCGATAAAATCCACAGCCACCTGCATCTTCTGGAATCATCAAGGAATAAAATCTTTTAGCCATTAATTTATCTCCAACTTGTTACAATAAACATCCACCAACTTTTCTAGTCTATCTATTTTTAAATTCTTAAATTTATCTTCCTTAATTAATCCTTTCATAAAAACTTTCATATAATAACTCTTAGATTTATTAGATAACTCTTCCTTAAAATCTTCCATCTTAGAATTATCTAACATTACTATATCACTATATTCAACACCAACACCATTTGTTACTAGCTTCTCAATTTTGTTTATAATTTCAAATAATTTATCATGAACAAATTCCCCATCCACTTCAACTTTTAAAAAATTATTTTTATGTCCAGATAATGTATTCTCCAAATCTTCTGGAACAACTTCTAACATTTCAGAATATTTTAATTTAATAAACTTAGGAGAAACTTCATTCAGAATAAATTTATGATCTAAAGTTTCAAAGTCAATTAAATAGAATCCTTTATCTCTATCACAATCTGACCAATCATGTTGATAAGCACAACCAACTGAATGAATAATAGACTTATCATATTCATATTTTTCATGTATATGATAGTGTCCAGTAAAAATTAAATCAGAACACTTTGAAATATCCTTAGCATCATATCCATATCCAGAAGAAAATCCACTAGGTTGTCTTATTCCATTCATTTCAAAATGACCTAATATCAAATCATATTTTTCTCCATCTTTAGGTCTAGTTGACCAAGGACATAATAAGATTTCTTTACCATCTAAAATTATCGTTTCTGATTTCTTTCTAATGATATGAAGATTTTTCTTCTTAGTTAATACAAGTGTACTAGTTAATTCGTTATTTCCGTTGTAATAGACATCGTGATTTCCAACAAGGAGATAAACTTCCTTAAATGCTTTACATAGCTTCTTAACGCTTCTTTGAGCATATTCTATAGTCTTGACGTTTAAATCAAAGCGGTTGTGAAATAAATCACCTAAGAACATACACACATCAAGATTACCTGATTTTTTACATTCTTTAATAATCCAATCTACACATGCTTCTGCATCTTCCAATCTATCACCATTATTCTTCTTTAATCCAAAGTGGTGATCTGAAAATATCGCTCCTTTCATTTACTTCCCCAATCTTTGTTTGATTCTTTCAACTATTACATCACAATATTTTTGTTCTTTTTCCATTAAAATATATTTCCTATTTGTGTTTATTGAAGCTATTCCAGTTGTACCACTTCCAGCACAATTATCTAAAACTATTTCATTTTCATTGGTATAAGTTTTTATTAAATATTCAAATAGAGCTACTGGTTTTTGTGTTGGATGTAATCCTCTAATTTTTGGTCTATTAAATTTTTGGATTGATTTGGGGTACGTATATTTTTCATTCCCAATATTATCACCCCGTATTATTGCATTACCTTTACTTTCCGTTGGATAATTTTTTCTATTATTTTTTCTTTTATTTTTTTCGTTTCTGATTTCCATTTGTGGATTAAATACACACTGTCCATTATAAAAAACACAAATATTTTCATGTCTTCGCATTATTTGTTTTTTAGCAAGAAATGGACTTGTTACACTATCCTTTTCCCAAATAAGTTCATATTTAAACATTTTTACATTACTCATAACTAGAGCACTTGTAAAAGGTTGAGAAGCGGTCAATACGATTGCTCCATTCTCTTTTATGATTCTCTTATATTGCCACCATAAAGGCTCAAATGGAATCACCGAATCCCACCCACATGCAGTAGTTCCGTAGGGTAAATCGCAGAGTATCATATCAATAGATTTATCATCTAATTTTTTCATCAATTCTAAACAATCACCGTGATATAGACTATTCAAATTTAACATTAACTTATCTCCAATTTTTCACAATAAACATCAATATATTTATTTAATCTATCTAATTTTAAATTCTTAAATTTATCTTCTTTAACTAATTCTTTCATAAAAACTTTCATATAATATCTCTTAGATTTATTGGATAATTCCTCTTTTGAATCTTCCATCTTAGAATTATCCACCATTATTACATCACTATATTCAACCCCAACTCCATTAGCTACAAGTTTTTCAATCTTGTTTATAATTTCAAATAGTTTATCGTGAACAAATTCACCATCAACTTCAACTTTCAGAAAATTATTTTTATGTTTAGATAAAGTATTTTTTAAATCTTCTGGAGCAACTTCCACCATTTCAGAATATTTCATCTTAACAAACTTAGGAGATACTTCATTCAACACAAATTTATAATCAAAAGTTTCAAAATCCATTAAATAGAATCCTTTATCTCTATCACAATCTGACCAATCATGTTGATAAGCACAACCAACTGAATGAATAATAGACTTATCATATTCATATTTTTCATGTATATGATAGTGTCCAGTAAAGATTAAATCAGAACACTTTGAAATATCCTTAGCATCATATTCACATCCAGAAGAAAATCCACTAGGTTGTCTTATTCCATTCATTTCAAAATGCCCTAATATCATATCATATTTTTCTCCATCTTTAGGTCTAGTTGACCACGGACATAATAAAATTTCTTTACCATCTAAAATTATAGTTTCTGATTTTTTTCTAACAATATGAAGATTTTTCTTTTTAGTTAATACAAGTGTACTCGTTAGTTCATTATTTCCGTTATAATAGACATCGTGATTTCCAACAAGGAGATAAACCTCTTTAAATGCTTTACATAACTTCTTAACGCTTCTTTGAGCATATTCTATGGTCTTGACATTTAGATCAAAGCGATTGTGAAATAAATCACCTAAGAACATACACACATCAAGATTACCCGATTTTTTACATTCTTCAATAATCCAATCTACACACGCTTCCGCATCTTCCAATCTATCACCATTATTCTTCTTTAATCCGAAGTGGTGATCTGAAAATATTGCTCCTTTCATTTTTACTTCTCCGCTGTTTTATTTAAAATCTTTCCTTATTTGTTTCATCTAGTTCACTATGTGGATCTAATTCAGACCAAGTAATATCTGCTAGAGTATCTTTAAAATGTGAATATTTCTTTTCCTTTGCTATCTTCTGTAAAAAACAATGATAAGCTATCATATTCAAATATCCAAACTGATTCAAATGTTTGGATGTATCTATCCTATCTAAATACATAATCATCTTAGATATGGCATCAGATATAAATTCTTCTTTAAATGTATAATTAATGTAACTTGGTCTTGATGCCAGTCCATTTGCTATCTTCATAAATATTATACCAAGTTCATCTGACATTTGTGTCCCTGGTGGTTTTTTTCTATGTTTATCTATCTCTTCTCGTATTTCAGCCGAACTAACATAATATTCTGTTCCTTTTTTTGCCATAGTAATAGCCTTTCGTTATTGATTATATTATAAATATAACCGCAAACTACAGCAAAGTCAAATATTTTTTACTTTATTTTTAAATTATTTTAAATCGTATTGATAATTCCCCGTAATCTACTCTTACCAAACGATTCCATTATACTATTTTTGATTTCTTCATTTTCACTAAAATCAAATTCATAGTCGCTTATGAACTCTAGAGCTTTCTCACCAACTTGTATGTTTCTTCGATTAGGAAGAATCTGGTCATCTAAAGCTCTAATTTTTATATTTATTGCTTTTTCCAATAGATTATTCTTCGGAGTTTTCTTTATATGTTTGGATAACTTTTCTTTAAATTTCTTTAATTTCTTAACTTCTTTTTCTATTGCTGAAATCGTCATCTTAAAAGTTTCAATATCGTTCTTAACTTTCTGTTCAATAAGTTCTCTGGGGTCATCTAACATTTCTCGATCTAACATTCCACTGGTCATTCTATCGACATATTGAGAAAACAACGAAAATACGCCATCTAAAGCAACCCGTTCAATCTCATTTAGGTTACTGTGATATGCCCCTTCATCAAATTTCTTTCTTTCATCTGGATCAGTTAAGAGCTTAAATGACATTGAAATTTTCACAAATATATCATGTGATTCTTCACTTCCTTTATTTCTATCTGGATGGTGTTTCTTTGAAAGTTTCTTATATGCTTTCTTAATTTCTTCTTTGCTTGCGTTTTCATCAACCCCAAGAATCTCAAATGGATCAAAATCATCTTTTTTCATATTTTTATTTTCCTAATTATTTGAAACTAATTTATCTAAAACTTTACCAAACTCCATAAGCGATAAATTATCTGGTGTTTTATATTTAGTTTCTGAAACTTTTATTAATTTTTTATTATTTTTTCTACACCATTCGTCTTTAATTGAATCACGATGTTTTATTAATTCTAAATCAGTATACATAAATTGAACAAAATGTTGTGCTCCATTATATTCTACCAATATATCAAAATCTATTAGATAAAAATCAAAGCGAAGAACCATTATATTTTTACATGTATCAAACGTTTTTTGAAATTCATATTTTATATTTCTATCGGTTAACATCTTATCAACCTTTTTCTCATAATATGAACTTTTACATTTTGCACATCCTGTTTTATTAGTCATTAATGAGTTATATGTTATATTCCATTCATTTTTGCAAATCTTACAAATAACGGTTGATTTTTTTAATGCACTTTTATAAATAAATTTACTAAAATCAATATCTTCAAAATTCTTTTCTAATATAGCAATTGCTTCTTTCTGTGTTTTCTTTACGTTTCCATAACAATTTATACATCTTTTACCGGCAACTAAACCACTATATGTTATTTTCCACTCTCTACCACATTTTTTGCATATAGCTATAGACCTTGAGCCTGTTGTTGTAAATTTAAATTTAGATAAATCAATATATTTTGAACATTTTTTATTTAATCGTTTTAGTGCTTCTTCTGGGTTTAATTTACAATTTTTAACACAATATGGACATCCAGTTCCTTGTGATAATTTATCGGTACTGACCATCCATTCTTTTTTACATTTTTTACAAATAGCTGTTGATTTTTTATGGGTTCCCGTATAAACAAATTTACTAAAATCTATGTTTGTTCTTTTCTTTATTATTTTTTCCATAGGACTTCTTTCTTGAATAGCCTTTATCTTTTTACAATTCGGACAACTGTTTATTGTTGACAATCTCACATAAACAGAACTCCATTTATTTTTGCATATAGTACATTCACATGAAATTATTGTTTTTTGTCCAACGTATTTGAATTTATCAAATTTAATTGTTGGAAATTTTTTCTCAAATCTTTCTCTAACTTCTTTTGTGGTTGGAATGTTGTTCTTACTGCATTTTGGACAACCAACACCATTGACCAAATGGGAAAATCTACCCAACCACTCAATTGGTGGGTTGTGTTTATGGCAAATGCAAATTGATTTATTTTTTGATGTGGTGTAAATATATTTACTAAAGTCTATATCACACCCATGGGTGTTTTGTAATCTTTTAATTGCTTCTTCTTGTGTTAATTTTATATTGTTTATCATTGTTTCCTATTTTTAATTACACACCCATGTGAGAAAAGACCTTGAGCGAGTTATTGATGTGTACAAAAATTTTCTACGAAACTCACTATCCCACCATCCGAACTGATCTGAATCATATAACAATACTTTATTAGCCTCTGCCCCCTGAAATTTATGTACAGATAAACAATATGAATAATCACAGAAAATTAAATCTGGTCTATACTCTCCTTTCTCAAATTTAAGCTTACTTATATTAATCGGATTATTAATTAGCTTAGATGAAATTAAACAACTCTGTACACCAGCATCGGGATTATCAACATCAAGATATTCAATGTTAAAATTATTTCTAACTTTAGAACATGTAACTATTGCTATCTGCTGACCGTTGATGATAGTTTTATCTTTACTATTCTTAAGAAAAGTCATTCTATCGCCTCTGAGTGGATGTCCGACTTTACCCACTAATTCCCTATACTTTTCATTTAACCACACTCTAGTTGCGTTCTTACCTGCTAATATTTGATCATATTCAGTTATAGTGGATATATCAAATTCTCTAGTATGAATCTTCTGAAAGTCTTTATTCTTACAAAATGGAATATTGACACCTTTACGAATCAATGTAGATAATTTAATAATTTCATTATCCTCAGCTTGTCTACATATTGTTTCAAGTTTAGCATCTAATCTATCCTCAGCCATAAGATTAAATGAATCATTAATTGGGGGTAACTGACAATGATCCCCATAAGCAATAATTGGAATATCGAATGACAACATATCTTCCCATATATCCTGCGGTATCATTGATGCTTCATCCACCACAATCAAATCACATTCTATATCCGAGCTATCTTTTAATGTAAATTCATAAAACAATTGTTTAGTTTCTGGATCTACACCAGTTACAGTTTTATAAAGTAGCGAATGAACGGTTGAAGCTGGTATGCCTTTATTGTGAAGAACTCTAGCGGCTTTAGCTGTCGGAGCACAATACTTAACTTTAGGTTTACCTTTAAGATACTTTTCTAACTTTGAAGCTATTGTGGTTTTACCTGTTCCAGCACAGCCTCCGAATAGAAAGTAATTCTTCTTTCCATTGCTATACCATTCAGACATGGCATCGACAACTTCTTTCTGATCTTTCGTAAATTCAAATTTAGACATCGCTTCTCACTTTGTTTTATTGTATAATGTTTTTTATTATTTCGACATTTTCTTTAGATTTACTTATCCTAAATCGAAATACCCACCTAGCTTCTGAAAACTCAGTTGTATATTTAATTCCAAGTTCATTTAATTTATCAATAACATATTTATATTGTTCTTTTATTTTATTTTCATTAGTATATAAAATAAAAATTCCAATTCCATAACTAGTTGGATAACAGTCTAAGATTTTATCATCCAACAAAATTTCAAAATATTTAGAGAAATCAATATATAATTTATTAGAACTTATTTTATCCATTATATAATCAAAAGTCATTTCTTTTTTAGTTGCTTTAATAGTCTTCATTGCCAAAGTTGATTTATCAGTTATTGTTATTTCATTTGCAGAATCTTTTGAATCATCTACCCAATTAATACTATTATAAAACGAATACATAAATCCAATATCTGTAAGTTTATCTAATGTTTCATTTGATATATTCATTTAATGATTCCTTTTGTTGGGGTTACTCTTATAATACCCAGTTTAGTGGAAAAGTCAACAGTAGATGTAGATTAATTTTGAGAAAACTTTCTCCAATTTTATAAATAAAGATGAGGTAAGGTCAAATGTTCGATGCACTTGACCACCACCAAGAATAAGAAAGGTGGTTGTCCCTCAATAATATTTATAGAATAAGGATAGTATTATGTGTAATGTACCACGTTCCACCCGACTTGTCAAATTTATTTCAAAAGCAACCAAACTCCACAAAGGTAAATACGATTACTCTCGAGTTCACGAAACATTTGAACGCAGTCGATCTATTGTTTTGATTGGTTGCCCAATACATGGTTGGTTTAAAACTACCCCCGGTCAACATTTAGTTAGCAAAGGGTGTAAAGAATGTATGCCGAGACGATGTTCAGTTGAACAAAGATGTAAAATTTTTATTGAAAAAGCAACTAAACTTCATAAGGGTAGATATGACTACTCTCGTGTACATGAAACATTTAAAGACAGTTCTTCTAAAATTAAAATTGGATGTAACATACATGGATTTTTCACCACAACAACTGACATCCATTTACAAGGCAGTGGATGTAAAGATTGTACCGTTAATAGAGGTTCACTTAAAACTCGATGTAATAATTTCATAACCAAAGCCAACAAAGTTCATAATAATAAGTATGGTTATATATTCGCTCATGTTCATTACTTTGATAAAAATAAAAAGATACCAATAATGTGTTGGAAACACGGCACGTTTGAAATACCACCAGCATCACACCTAAGGGGTGGAGGTTGCCCTAATTGCACTCACAACTGGGCTTCTGTTGAAATAAGAGCACAGAACTTTATTGATGAAGCCACCAGAGTCCATAGAGGTGCATATGAATATAAGCTATCAGATTACAAAAGTAACAGAGATATGATGAAAATATATTGTAAAGCATGTAAAAATGTATTTGAACAGGCAGCATACTCACATCTCCGTGGATGTGGGTGTTCCATATGTAGTATGTCTAGCATGGAGTTAATTATATTTAATAGACTAAAAGAGAATAATATTAAACATGAATCAGAAAAATCATTCCCCGATTTAAGGGGTAAGAGTGGACGGAAGTTGAGATTTGATTTCTATTTACCAGACCACAACACCTGTATTGAGTGTGATGGGGAACAACATTTTAAATGGGTGCCGGGTTTTATGACTAGACAGTCTTTTGATAAGTTACAGGAAAATGATAAAATTAAAGATAAATATTGTCATGACAATGGAATTAGAATGATTAGATTAACTAAAGAGGACTTTAAGCCATCACGAAAATAGATTAGAACCTTTTTCTGTCCAAATGACAAACTTCCACCCTTTCTTTTCACAATATGATTTTGCACTTCGCCACTTAGCCTGATTCCTGGCGTAATCTAAAATTTGATACATATAAGTTGCTCTGCTTTTTTTTCCTTTTTTCCCCCTCACCGGTAATTGTGTTTGTGAGAATGGTTTTATTTCAGCAAGTAGAGTTACTGTTTTATCTGTTCTAACATCAATATATTGAATAAATAAATCTACTATATATTGATGAATAGAACCACCTCTAGTTGGGTCTGAATACGGTATTGAAATGGATTCTGAAGACCACTTAAGTACCTTATCACTCCTATCCAAAATCACGAAGCTTTTACGTTCCCAAGAAGATCTCCACACAGCTATACCATTGTTACCAAGATACTTAGAAGTGTTTACTACATGATAAGTTCCCTGATGATATTTTTTCCCGTTCCTTGGACGACCTCTAGCCATTTAACTCACCATTTCAAATATTTTATCAAAATAAATTTTCTTAGATTCAGTCATCAAATCTAAAATATTATCGGCTTTAGGTAATGACTTTATCTTATATAAATAAAATGCTTTCTTCTTTTCACGCAAAATAATAACATATTCTTTACCATGATCAAGCATTTCACCCAAACCAACATTACTAATCATTTTAGCTATCAGAGCTTTTAGTTTAAAGTGTCTGAAGAATATAGTTGATAATTTACTTATGTCGCCGTTAGTCCACGTTATAACACTATCAATGGGGTACTCTCTAACCTCATCTAATATTGCTTGTCTATTTTTACTTTTAATATATCTATTTCTGGTATATACATCAAAGTTTGCTATTATAGTTTCAACTAATGCTTCTGTATCAATGAAGTCTTTCCAATCTGTATCATACCTAATAGAATAATATATCACTTGTTGTTTATTGGTACGAAAATATTCATAGTATCTATCTATACAGAAATCATAAGCTTGCTTTTTTGATTCAAATACAAAATAATTATCACCTTTTATTTCAAAAATATAACTATCTGTGTCTTGAACTCTGCCAGCTAATTTTGCATCAGTAGTATCAAATTCAAGTGCAATCGCATCTAAAATTTCATCTTTTCGTTCATCGGTCATCATAAAATTATATTACCATTTTAGTTTTATATTATTTATAAATTAGATTGCCAAATTTATCCAAACTACATAATGAGTATTTATATAATACCATTTTGAACTAAAAAGTCAACCCCAAATAAATTTATTTCAAAAACTTTCCTCTTTTTTATAAATAGAAGTAAGAGATGCTTTCTTTAGCTCTATCAAACTAAAGAAACTCTGGTTGGAAGTAGTACCAGATTAACATCTCATAAAACTATTTATAATGGAAGCAAATGAAAAAGAAGAAATCTACAATTAAATCCACAAAGACTTCAATGAAGTTTTCAAATACTAATAAGAAAGATGCCATCAAGAACATAATCTTTGAATACAAAAGAGTAATGGAAGAGTTTATTACTCTAATGTGGCTCATTGATGATTTAAAGCCTCTGGCAGACAAAGAACTTACTTCACAGGTTTCAACATGGCTAAGTGCCAGAATGGTTCAGTGTGCCTCTAAACAAGCTTCTGGTATAGTTAGAGGAACTAGAAGAAAACAAGAGAAGAGATTATTTGTGATTGGAGAACTAATCAAAGAGAATAAACTAAAGAGAGCTAGAAAACTCCAGAAAATATATGATGAAGTTTCAATCTCTAAACCAAACTTAAATAATGTTGAACCTGAATTGGATTCAAGGTTTGTTAAAATAGACTTAGATAATTCTACTTCCTTTGATGGGTGGATTGATTTGTGGTGTATTGGAAATAAATTAAAACTACAGATTCCATTCAAGAAAACTAAACACTTCAACAAACTACTAGCTCTAGGTGAACTAAAGAAAGGAATTAGATTGAGTTCAAAGAACATAACTTTTATGTTTGATATTCCAGAGGTAACTAAAAAAGATAGTGGAATTACTCTTGGAATAGATATAGGACTAAAGAATGTAATCTCCTGTTCTAATAGTCATATATCTAAACCAAACCCACATGGACATGACTTAGATTCAATCTGCTCTATCTTAGCTAGAAAGAAAGGAGAGAGTAAAGGATTCAAGAGAGCTCAAGCACACAGAACCAACTATATTAACTGGGCAATTAACCAACTAAACTTGAGTGGTACTAAACAAATAAACATTGAAGCAATTAAAAATTTAAGATATAAAAATAAGAGCTCAAGAAAATTAGCTCGCTGGACTTACACAGACATCTTTGGCAAGATTGAGAGTTACTGTGAGGAACATGGTGTCCATGTTCTAAAAGTAAACCCAACCTATACCTCACAAAGATGTTCAAACTGTGGATGGACTCGTAAAAGTAATAGAAAAGGAAAACTGTTTAAATGTGGTCAATGCTCATTAGAGTTAGATGCAGATTTAAACGCTTCCATTAATATTTCTTTAAAGCTGAAACCTATATGGAATAAGCAACGACTGAAACAAGCCAATAGAGTAGGTTTCTATTGGCTTGTTGATGGACAGGATTCTATAGTACCTGTTGTATAAAGAACTAATTTGAACTTGAAGAAGTAGATTTTTCAATATTATTAGTAACTATTAGTGTCTTGAACTCTGCCAGCTAATTTTGCATCGGTGGTGTCAAATTCCAGAGCAATCGCATCTAATATGTCATCTTTTCGTTCTTGATCCATTTATAAATAACCCGTTAAGTTTTTCTATTATTTATAAATTAGATTACTTCTTTTTGAATTTTAATATATGACTATATTCTCCAACTTCCCAATGATAGCTTGAACCAGCTTTAACACAGCCAACCTCTCTTAAGGCTTCACCAACCACCTGTTCATTGAATACTTTATGTTTATGTGATTGATTTGGTGTTTCTCCATGAGCTTTACAATATTTAACATATTTTTCCTGATCTGGAAATACAAGAATCATAGTTCCATCAGATTTTAGTATGCGAGCAAATTCTTTAAGTATTGAAGCTGTATCTAAAAAGTCCTCAATCAAGTGGCTGGAATAAACCACATCAAACTGACCATCGTCTACGGGGATTCCTTTAGTTACATCACATGGAATATCAATAGTATAATTACTTCCATCACCATACGGAATTTTTAAATCACATCCGAGAAAGTCATCTCTAATAATATCACCCCCGAACCCAATATCAATTCCACTACATTGTCCGTAAGGTGGAATAAATTTAAGCATGTGTCTACGAACATTAGAAGTTTCTTTCCTCAGTCCAGTATTCGGGTGATTAATCTGCATCTTGACAATTTCTTCCGTTGTACATTCTTTATAATTTAGTTCACTAACCATCTTTAGAAGAATATCATCAACGAAGATAAAATTACCACCTTGTTCATAAGTCGTTAGATAAAAATCAAATGTGGATAAATCATCAAACGATAAATCAAAATCGACAACTGGTAATTTAATCATAGGTGTAATTATCGGAATTTTATTTTCATATAATTTCATGTGGTCAAAGTAACCAAGATTTGTACAAGTTGAACCATTAGTAAAATTACTGTAAGCAACTTTATTTCCCTGTTCAAGAGCATATATCATTTTACTAAAATAAGTTCTGTCAAATACAACATCTTCATCGTAGAATAAAACATAATCTCCAGTTATTCTATTAAGGACATGATTTTTCAATTCATCGACTGTTGCTACATCACGTTTCATATATATTGAAATTGGTAAAGGATAAGATTTAAGAAATGTTTTAGCTTCTTTAACCATAGCAAATTTTGACATCGAAGCTAAAACTTCAACATTCTTATAATTTTGATCTGAAATTGAATCCAGTTTAATTTTTAAGCTATCATCAAAATCTAAAATTGGTATTACAATTGATACTTTACCTGTACATGTAATA